>Ga0105045_10001963_pt1 | contig 17083 bp, 11 predicted proteins | sample MAT02_FD_78089 | JGI IMG/M metagenome (GOLD analysis project Ga0105045, IMG submission 78089) | Freshwater microbial communities from Lake Fryxell liftoff mats and glacier meltwater in Antarctica - MAT-02 (megahit assembly) | ecosystem: Environmental > Aquatic > Freshwater > Ice > Liftoff... | reverse complement strand
CATCAGCGTAGCCACAGGAAAACGCATCCCGCACGACGACGTAGTGGCGGGCTACCTTCAGGCTACGCTCGTTCCCAACGTTGACTTTGGAAGCCTGAACTTCAACGACAGGATTCGGGAGATAAAGGGGCGGTTGTGAAGAAAGAGTTATTCCGCAGCGACGCGCAGAGAAAAAGGGAGCTACACAGAGTTGTTTTTTCTCTGTGTAGCTCCCTTTCTCTCTGCGCGTCGCTGCGGAATAACCTCTAAAACCTAAAACGAGTACCGCAGGCCCAGCTGCATCCGCCAGCGCGAGGTCAGTTGCGTATCGTTGAAAAACGTTGACCGCTGATTGGCATCAAAGCTGTAGGTTGGTACAGCTGCATCAACATTCACGCCCAGTGGCTGCGCCAGACCCGTGTACGACGCAATTTGCCGCACCCCCCAGTTGCTGTTAATCAGGTTGCCGAAGTTCAGCACATCGACACTCAACTGAATCGTGTGCTTGTTCACGAGCCGGAAATCCTGCAACAGCCGCACGTCGAGCGTCGAGAACCAGGGTGTGAAACTGGCAAACTTATCGGCCACTTTGCCCCGGTTCGCACTCAGGTACTTGTCTTGCTGAATGTACTGCTCAAAAGCCGTACGCTGTGCCGTTTGCTGGGCTGCTGTACCCGAAAACTTCATTTGACCAAGTTGCGAAGCCGTTGGAATGAACAGCAGGTCATTGTCGAACGAACCATCTGCGTTGATATCGCCAGCGTAGGTGAAGCTGAAGCGGGTGCCTTCGGTATATTCCGTCACGGCAGAAATCGTCGTGGCCAGTTTGCCACCCGAATACACAAACCGTTTCGAGGCTGATGCCACTACCCGCTGCCGGTTACCGTAGTACGACTGCCCCAGAACGGCCTGATTCACGTTGCCATAGGCGGGGTTACGGGCGTAGGCATCGGACGATATTTCGGCACTGAGCGACGAGGCATCTTTGGCGTTCAGGAAGTTGTACGACGCATTGACGTAAAACCCATTGGCCCAGGTCCGCTGAATCTGAAAGCTGGTATTAAACGTGTAGCCGAGGCTCGTATTGGTAAAGACATACGCATCGGTCGGGCCGCCAAAGGCATTCTTGGCGCGGTCAGATGCCTGATAAATGGGGCGTTGGCTGGGGTCCTGTAGTTTGCCGGTGGGCGTTTTCAGACCATAGTTCCGCACAATCATAGCATTGATGTCCTTGTTGTACAGCACATCGACCGAGGCAATCCAGCCATTGGCAAATTTATGATCGTAGCCGAGACTGCTCCGCCAGACCTGCGGAAACTTGAATTCGGGCGAGGTCGTGTTATAAAAGAAAAATGCCGGATTGGCTACCTGATTGCCGATCCAGACAAACGGGAAACGGCCCGTAAACACGCCCGTGCCGCCCCGTAGTTTCTGGGTACCGTTGCCGTTGATGTCGTAGTTGAACCCAACGCGGGGCGAAAACAACGGCTGCTGCGTGGGCAGGGTTAGCGAGTTTAGTTTGACGGGCGTTCCGTTCTCGTTAAAGTACTGATTGTCGGGTTGATACACGCCCTCGTTGCGGGTGATGTTCTCCTGAATCTTCTGCTGTGTGTCGAAATACAGCGGTACATCAACTTTGAGGCCGTAGGTCAGCGTAAACTTCGGATTGATGATAAACTCGTCCTGCGCATAAATGCCGATCTGCCCCACATTGGTTTCGGCCAATGCCCACTGCCCGCGCTGGAACGTGGTCTTTGCGTTGGCAACGGAGGTTTTGACATCGGCACTCGCGGCTGCCGTTACAAAGTCCTGCACCGACGCATAGCCCGGCCCGAATACGCCATCGTAGGCACCGAGGTTGAACGAGTTGTCGAAACTGAACTTCTCGAAACTCGCACCCAGCGTTAGGGTGTGCTTGCCCGCATAGATGTTGAAGTTGTTGGTCAGCTGAATTACGTTCTGATTCAGGGTATTGTTGATCGAGAACGGCTCATGCCCGGCCACGATATAGCGAATCCCGTCTTTATTGATGTTGACGGTTGGGAACGGTGCCGAGAATGGGTCGCGGGCATCGCGGAAAGTGGTGTAGCCAACCTGAAGTTTGTTGGCAAATTTGCCGTTGAAATTCGAGTTCAGCTCCACAATGCCACCATTCAGCTTATTGTTGATCCGGTAGCCCGAATTCTGAAATTGCAGCGTTAAAAAGTCCGGCCCGCGCCGACCGATGGCCGAGGGGTTGGCGGGCAAATCGCGGGAAGCGTCCAGAAAGTTATAGATCACCGACAGCTTATGCACGTTGCTGATATTCCAGTCCAGCTTGGCAATGCCTTTGGTGTTCCGGGTTTGATGCGTAAAATTCTCGTACGGCCCCGTTGCATAGCCAAACTGCGACTGTAACGTGCTGGATACCAGGTCGAGGTCCGATGCCAGCACCCGGCTTACATTGGCACCACTCAACCCCGAACGAGCCGCCACCCAGCCCGCCGTGCCGAGGTCAGACCGTCGGTCCAGTTCGGCATTGACAAAGAAAAACAACTTGTTTTTGATGATTGGCCCGCCGAGGCTGAAGCCGTATTGCAACTGGTTCGACTCCGGTACGATGATATCGGTACCTTTAATTTTCTTGCCCGTCAGGTCCTGATTGCGGTAAAAACCGAAGGCCGTGCCGTGAAATTCGTTCGTACCTGACTTGGTTACGGCGTTGATACCCGCGCCCGTGAACCCCGACTGCGTCACGTCGAAGGGCGAAATGGCTACCTGTACCTGCTCAATGGCGTCGAGTGAAACGGGCTGCGCGTCGGCCTGTCCGCCTGGTGTCGAAGCATCAAGACCAAACGGGTTGTTGAAGATAGCGCCGTTCAGGGCGAAGTTGTTGAAGCGGCTGTTGCGCCCGGCAAACGAGCCATCGCCCCCTGACATGGGCGTCAGGCGGGTATAGTCGAAGATTGAGCGTTTGATAGTTGGCAGGGTACGGAGCTGTTCGCTGCTGATGTTGGTTTGCGGCCCGGTGCGGTTGTTGTTCAGCACGTCGTTGGGGTTCGAACGTACCTGCACCTCGCTCAGTTGTTGCTCGTTGCTGCGGAGCGTCATGTTGAGCGGCAGCTTCTGGCCCAGGCTCAGCGATACGTTTTCGATCACTTCGGGCTGGTAGCCCACATAGCTAATCGTAATCCGGTACGGCCCGCCAATGCGCAGGTTGGGCAGGTTATACTCGCCTGCGGAGCGGGTGGTAACGCCATACTGCGCCCCGGTGGGCAGGTGAACGGCGGCAACAGTAGCCCCCGGTAAGGGTTCGCCTTTCTCGTCGAGGACGAAGCCATAGACGGAGGCCGTAGTGACCTGAGCGCTGCTGTGCAGGGCGCAAAAACTTAGGAAAAAAAGTACAAGTAAACGGGTTGACTGCATAGTAGGTAGTTGTACAAAATATGAAGGATACGGATTTAAAATTAATACTCAGTTCATACAAATTACTCAATTGTGGATATAGTGATGAAAATTATTTTATAAGTATAATACTTTTTCTTTTTGCGATGGCCCGGTAATCTGGCGCGTTTCCAACTAAACCTTACTCTATCAAATTGCTCTAATTCTCAAACAACGGTATTTCAGGCTATGGCCCTGTTTATACTGAGTTGGAGAAAGCCTATAATACTCAAACAGCCGCCCCCCTGGAGCGGCTGTTTTTTTGTAGGGATCGCATCGGCGTACCGAATCCTGTCCGACCAAGCCCAAGGCTAACACGGCAGCTACATCGTTAGCCTTCGGCTTGGTCGGACAGGAGTTGGTGCGCCACTGCGATACGACCTACTTTTGCCCCATGAAACGAAAAATTATCTTCGATACCGATCCTGGCGTTGACGATGCGCAGGCAATACAACTCATACTGGCCGTAACGGAGCTGGACCTGCTGGGCCTGACCACCATCTTCGGCAATGCCGACCTTGACCTGGCTACTACCAACGCCCTGCGGCTGCTTGATCTGGGCGGACGCGCTGACGTACCGGTGGCAAAAGGCGCGACCAATCCGCTCAATGGCCCTTACCTCGGTGCTGTGGCGTTTGTACACGGCGACGACGGGCAGGGTAATACGTTCCGGCCCGCCAGCACACTACAACCCATCGACCTGTCAGCCGCCGAGTTCATCGTGCAGCAACTCAACAGTCAGCCCGGCGAGATTACGCTCGTGGCGGTGGGACCGTTGACTAACCTTGCCCTCGCGCTGCAACTCGACCCCGGCATTGTCGATAAAGTGGTGGAAGTGGTGGTAATGGGCGGTAATGCCTTTTGCGCCGGGAACGCCACACCCGCCGGAGAAGCCAACATCCTCAACGACCCCGATGCCGCCGACCTGGTTTTTGGCGCGAACTGGCCCGTTACGATGATTGGCCTTGATGTAACGCACAACGTGAACCTGACTGGCAAAGATATTGACCAACTCGCTACGCTGCCCGGCCCGCTCAACGAGTTTGTGGCCGCTGCCGTGCCGTTTTACCGGGCATTTTATGAGCAACGAAACGGCATTGACGGTATCTACGTCCATGATTCTACGGTGGTCGTGTATCTGCTGGCCCCTGACCTGTTTACGTTTGGTCATTATCCGATGCGGGTCGATACGTCGGACGGTATCGGTTGTGGCAAAACGTGGCCGTCGCTGACCGAACCGGACGCCGAAGATAACCCCGCCCTGCGCCCCTGGCTAAACCGCCCCCGCGTCAAAGTCGGTATAGGTGTGGATGGGGAGAAGGTAGTGGAGGTTATTGTGAGTGCTTTAACCGCATCGGCGGACCGACAGAGAAACAGAGAATAACACGGAGCGAACACAGGGGAGAAAAAAAACTCAGTTATCTCTGTGTAAATCTCTGTTTCCTCTGTGTTAAGGTGAAACTATGGAAAATCCCTTTTTAAAACCCTACAACACCCCCCACCAAACGGCCCCGTTCGATCAGGTTACGAACGAACACTACCTGCCCGCCCTGCACGAAGGCCTGGCGCAGGGCCGCGCCGAGGTGGCTGCCATTATCAACAATCCCGCCGAACCAACGTTTGCCAATACCATCGTAGCCCTCGAACAGACGGGTGCGCTGCTGGGTAAGGTCACGTCGGTGATGTTTAACCTGAACTACGCCGAAACCAGCCCGGAATTGCAGGAAATCGTAAAAGAAGCGTCGCCATTGCTGAGCGAGTACGGTAATGACATCCGGCTCAACGAAGCGTTGTTTGCCCGCGTCAAAGCCGTTTACGACAGCCGCGATATGCTGACGCTCGACCCCGAAAGCGTAATGCTGCTGGAAAAGAAATACAAAGGTTTTGCCCGTAACGGAGCCAATCTGGATGAAGAAGGGAAGGACCGGCTGCGTGACATCGACAAAGAACTGGCCCGGCTGAGTCTGGACTTCGGCGAGAACGTCCTAACCGAAACCAATGCCTACACGCGGGTCGTGACCGACGAAGCCGACCTGGCCGGTTTGCCCGATTTTGTGCGCGACCTGGCCAAAGCCACTGCTGCCGAGAAGGGAGTTGACGGCTACGTGTTCACGCTTCAGGCACCGAGTTTCGGGCCGGTCATGCAGTATGCCGATAACCGTTCGCTGCGAGAAGAACTGTATCGCGTTTATAACCGGCGCGGTTTTGGGGGCGACGCTACCGATAATCAGGCCATTGTGCGGCAGATTGTGGAGTTGCGCCACGAACGGGCTACGTTGCTGGGCTACGACACCCACGCCGATTTTGTCCTCGAAGACAGCATGGCCGGGTCGCGCACCAACGTGCAGGAGTTTCTGGACGAACTCGTGACCGCTGCCCGCCCCGCTGCCGAACGCGACCTCGCCGAACTGACTCAATACGCCAAAGCAAACGGGTTTTCTGACGAGACGCTGCAACCCTGGGACAGTAGCTACTATGCCGAGAAGCTGAAAAAAGAGAAATACGACCTCGACGACGAAATACTAAAACCGTACTTCAAACTCGAAAACGTGTTGGATGGCGCGTTCACGGTAGCCACCAAACTCTACGGTATCACCTTTGCCGAGCGCACCGATATTCCGGTCTATAACCCGGAGGTGAAAACTTACGATGTTCTGAACGAAGACGGCTCCTTTCTGGCCGTGTTCTACGGCGACTATTTCCCCCGCTCCGGCAAACGCGCCGGTGCCTGGATGAACGACGTACTGGCGCAACGCGTAGAGAACGGAGAGAATGTCCGCCCCCATATCGTTAACGTCTGCAACTTCACAAAGCCTACGGAGACGAAACCGTCATTGCTGACCTTCAACGAGGTCACAACGCTGTTTCACGAGTTTGGCCACGCGCTGCACGGGATGCTGGCCAACGGGCAGTATGAAAGCCTGACCGGCACCAACGTACCACGCGATTTTGTGGAACTGCCCTCGCAGGTGATGGAAAACTGGTGCTATGACCCCGACGCGCTGAAACTCTTTGCGCGGCATTACCAGACCAACGACGTTCTGCCGAACGAACTCATCGAAAAGATCCGGGCGAGTCAGAATTTTCTGGCCGGGCTGGGTACGCTGCGGCAACTGCGGTTCGGTTTGGTCGATATGGCGTATCACGGGCAGGCACCCACCGGCGAGAGCATCCCGGACGTAGAGAGCCGTATCGACGCGGTGGCTAACCTGTTTCCGCCGGTGCCGGGAACGGCGTTTAGTTCGGCGTTTTCACACATCTTTGCCGGGGGCTATTCGGCGGGCTATTACAGCTACAAATGGAGCGAGGTACTGGACGCCGACGCTTTCGAGTTCTTCGCGGAAAACGGCGGCTTAGCCAATAAATCAGCGGCTGACGACTTCCGAAAACACGTACTGGAGCGCGGAGGCAGCGAAAAGCCAATGGACCTCTACACCAAGTTCCGGGGCCGCGAACCCTCGCCCACCGCCATGCTGCGACGTAGTGGATTGTTAAAATAATCCGCACGATTACACCCCCTTTTTTGTTCTTTTACTGGACTAAATTACGTAAAAATGCCCAATTGGTTTATCGGAAAAATCCGATTTCAGCAGCCCATCGACGATGCTACCGTCGGTACCCGCAACGAAGAATTTATCAAGCAAAAAACGGTCACGGAAGCCTACTTGGTCGATGCCGTGAGCTATACCGACGCCGAAGCCCGGCTTTATCAGGAGATTGCCGCCAACCATCCTGACTTCGATATTACCGACATCTCGCGTATGAAACTCGCCGACGTATTTTTCAGCGAAGAGGGTGGTGATATTTGGTTTAAGGTTAAGGCGATGTACGTTACCGAAGACGAGAAAACCGGCAAGCAGAAGAAGACGCCGAGCCTGATGCTGGTGAACGCCGAAACGCCCAAACAAGCCTACGAACGCGTGGAACACAGCCTCCGCACCGCCCTCGACCCGTTTGAGATTACGGACGTGAACACCACCAAGATTCTCGATATCTTCCCCTATAATGAGGAAGAGCAACGCAACCTCCGCCCTATGAGCGAAGTCATGGCCGAAGAGATTTAAACGCAGAGAAAACAGAGATTTGCACCGGTACGCCGACGCTGGAGGTCGCAGAGCTTTCTCTCTTGACTCTGCGTTCAAAGCAATTGAAGACCTGAAAATCACCTCGATATTGGTGGTTGTTTGGGTCTTTTTTGCGCGTTGGTGGGGTGAAATCAAAAAATGTTTATTTTTGGCAAACCCCTCTACTTATGCTTGCTGAAACCTCTACAACTCCATCACACAGCCACTCGGCCAACGGCCCGGTAATATGCCAGAATTGCGATCACGAATACGTCGGTCGGTACTGTAGTCAATGCGGACAGCGGGCTGATACGCACCGGATCAACTGGCACTACATCTGGCACGAAATTCCGCATAGTGTCTGGCACTATGACAGCGGAATTCTGTTTACCCTGCGCGAGTTAGTAACCCGGCCCGGCTATACCATCCGCGATTTTCTGAACGGCAAGCGGGTGAAGCACTACCGCCCGCTGGCGTTGTTGCTCATTCTGGGGGCAATCCTGGTTTTTGCTTCCCACAGCCTGAACGTAAGTTTTATTGAGCAAGGTCAGGAAGTGATTGGCACCCCCGCCAACGCATCGAATCGGGTGAAGACATTTCAACAGGACTTGAATCAGTTCATTGAAAAGAATCAGACCATTATTAGTATAGCTATGATTCCACTCTATGCGTTCTGGTTCTGGTTATTGTTTCGCCGACGGGGCTACAACTACCCTGAAATGCTGGTCACGCAGACGTTCATTACCAATTTTAATTTCATGTCTTCACTGATTATCGTTCTGCTGGTCTGGGCACTCGGTGGCTCGGTTAGCGCGTACAGATTAGCATTGGGTCTGTCTGTGATTGTAACGATTGCCTACAATGCATGGGTTTACATGAAATTGTTTAAGGGAAAGCTACGCCCCCTGACAATAATTATCCGCTCTATTACTGCATTCATGGCCGCCTACGTCAGCTTCATGGTAATAGGTGGAGTCATTGGCCTTGTATATGGGATAAGCGTCGGCATGGCTGATGCGAACGTGGCGAAGTCCAAGCAACCACATCCTACGACTGTTCAGAAACCTCACTAATGCAACAATACCACGACCTGCTTCGGCATATTCTCGACAACGGCACCCGCAAAACCGACCGTACCGGTACCGGAACCATCAGCGTATTTGGCCACCAGATGCGGTTCAACCTACAGAACGGGTTTCCGTTGCTGACCACCAAAAAAGTCCATACCAAGTCGATCATCCACGAATTGCTATGGTTTATCAAAGGCGATACCAACATCAAATACCTGACCGATAACGGCGTCAAAATCTGGAACGAATGGGCGGACGAAAACGGCGACCTCGGCCCGGTCTATGGCAAACAGTGGCGTAGCTGGGCGGCCCCCGACGGTAGCGTGATTGACCAGCTAAGCGACGTGCTGCGCCAGCTCAAAAACACGCCCGATTCGCGCCGGATGATTATCTCGGCCTGGAACCCCGCCGACGTACCGAACATGGCGTTACCCCCCTGCCATCTTCTGATGCAGTTTTACGTGGCCGACAACAAACTCTCCTGCCAACTCTACCAGCGTAGTGCCGACGTTTTTCTGGGGGTACCGTTCAACATTGCGAGTTATGCCCTGCTGACCATGATGATTGCGCAGGAGTGTGGCTACGAAGCGCATGAATTTGTCTGGACTGGTGGAGACACGCATCTCTACCTGAATCATTTGGAGCAGGTGGAAACGCAGCTATCGCGCGAGCTTCGACCGTTGCCCACCATGCGGCTCAATCCGGCTGTTTCGTCCGTTTTCGATTTTGTGTACGACGATTTCACGCTCGAAAACTACGACCCCTGGCCCGCCATTAAGGCACCGGTGGCGGTATAGTTAGGAACGAAAGGCTTAGATTTTGGGCCTGAACTGCTTTGGTCTATTGGCGTACGCCCATTCCGTTCACCGTTCCTCATACATGGTCACAGACCCCCAGACAGCGCAGCCTACCAGTACCCGGTCGCTTATTAGTATCATCGGTGCGTCGTCGCTCGGTACACTTATCGAGTGGTATGATTTTTATATTTTCGGATCGCTGGCTACGGTGCTGGCCACCAAGTTCTTTCCCGAAACCAACCCCACGGCGGCTTTTCTGAGTACGCTGGCTACGTTTGCGGCTGGCTTCGTGGTGCGGCCTTTCGGCGCGTTGTTCTTCGGGCGGCTTGGCGACATGATCGGGCGGAAATACACGTTCATGGTCACGCTGTTGCTCATGGGCGGGGCTACATTTGCCATCGGCCTGATTCCCAGTTACGCTACCATTGGTTTTATGGCTCCGCTGCTGGTGCTGGTGCTGCGGTTGTTGCAGGGCCTGGCCCTCGGTGGCGAATACGGCGGGGCGGCCACCTACGTGGCCGAACATGCTCCCGCCAGCCGGCGCGGCTTCTGGACCTCCTGGATTCAGATTACGGCTACGGCGGGCCTGTTCATTTCGCTCATTGTGATTCTGATTACCCGTACCGTCATGAGTCCCGAAGCCTTCGACGACTGGGGCTGGCGGGTACCGTTCTGGCTTTCTATCATTATGGTATTTGTGTCGTACCTGATTCGGCGCAATATGCACGAGTCGCCCCTGTTTGCGAAGGCAAAAGCCGAAGGTAAAACGTCGGCCAATCCGCTTAAAGACAGCCTGGGTAATAAATACAACTTCAAATTCGTGCTGCTGGCCCTCTTCGGGGCCACGATGGGGCAGGGGGTAGTCTGGTACACGGGGCAGTTTTACGCCATGAGTTTCATCAAAACCGTCTGCAATGTCGATGCCCTCCAGTCCGACCAGCTGATGAGCGTAGCGTTGTTGATGGGGACGCCGTTTTTTGTTTTCTTCGGCTGGCTATCGGACAAAATTGGGCGTAAGTACATCATGATGTTCGGGATGCTGGTGGCTATTCTGTCGTACCGGCCCATTTACGAGCGGATGTACCAGACCACCAACCTCGCCAACAAACAGGAGATACCTGCTAACCTGACGGTTGAAACCGTTGTTGTGGCTAACCCAGACGTTGTGGGTGGCTCCATCACGACCAAAACCACTACGCATCACTACGCCGACGGTACCCAACTGGCGGAGGTAATCAAGGAGAAAACCGGGCCCGGCTCAACGACAGGAACGCTCCCGCCGACAATAAAGAAAACGGTAAAACTCAACGACGCCGACCGCTGGACGTTGATCTGGCTGGTGTTTATTCAGGTCATTTTTGTAACGCTGGTCTATGGACCTATTGCGGCTTTTCTGGTCGAGATGTTTCCTGTTAATATCCGCTACACGTCCATGTCGCTGCCCTACCACATTGGCAACGGCGTATTTGGCGGTCTGCTTCCTGCCGTCGCTACGTATCTCGCGATACAGGCCAAAACCGCCAACACCACCGCCGAAGCTGCCGGAGCCGCGCTACCCTTCACCGCGCCCTACCTCGAAGGTCTCTGGTACCCCATCATCGTAGCTGGCGTCAGTTTCGTTATCGGCATGGTGTATATCTCAAACCGTAAACTGGTGAATGAATGAACGCACTCAAAAAATGCCTTGGCATTGTCTGGATTGGTCTGGCCCTGCTCTGTGGCTACTACGGCATTACGGCCTTAGGCTTGCCCAAACTTACCTCAGGCCACACCGAAGACCTCGTTTTCGGCATTATCATCGTCTTTATCCTCATGCCCATCATTGTGGGCGGTCTGCTTACCTTTGGGTACTACGCCCTGACGGGTGAGTATGAAAAGTAGTTTTTTCTGGGCCACAGAGATGCACCAAGACGCACGAAGATTCACAGAGAAGAGTCTATCTTGCTCTAACCTCTGTGTAGCTCTGTGCGTCTTGGTGCATCTCCGTGGCTAAAAAAACAACCTTATGTCCCTTATCAAAACCTTCGACCAGTACCAGGCTGCTTACCAGAAAAGCGTCAACGACCCCGAAGCCTTCTGGGCCGAAATAGCTCAGGAATTCAAATGGCGCAAACCCTGGACTAAAACCCTGGACTGGAACTTTCAGGAACCCAGCATAAAGTGGTTTCAGGGCGGTAAACTCAATATCACCGAAAACTGCCTGGACCGGCACCTCGCCACCCGCGCCGACCAGCCCGCCATTGTCTGGGAACCCAACGACCCCGCCGAAGCGGGCGTAACGCTTACCTACCGGATGCTGCACGACCAGGTCTGCCGCATGGCCAATGTGCTGAAACGTAACGGCGTCGTGAAAGGCGACCGCGTCTGCGTCTATATGCCAATGGTACCCGAACTGGCCATTACCGTACTGGCCTGCGCCCGCATCGGAGCCATTCACTCGGTGGTGTTCGGGGGGTTTTCGGCGCAGAGCATTGCCGACCGTATCAATGACGCGCAGTGCAAAGTAGTTGTTACGTCCGATGGAGCCTACCGGGGCAGTAAGGAAATTCCGATGAAAGACACCGTCGATGACGCACTTATCGGCTGCCCCACTATCGAGAGGGTCATTGTGATGACCCGCACGCGTACGCCGGTGGCCATGCTTAAAGGCCGCGACGTGTGGCTGGAGCAGGAACTCAAACACGTTACCGCCGACTGTGACGCCGAAGAAATGGACGCCGAAGATGTGCTGTTCATTCTCTACACCTCCGGCAGCACCGGCAAGCCGAAGGGCGTGGTCCATACCTGCGGGGGCTACATGGTCTATGCTGCCTACACGTTCCAAACCGTGTTTCAATACGATACGTCTGCCGACGGGCCACCCCCGCTGTTTTTCTGTACGGCGGATATCGGTTGGATTACGGGCCACAGCTACATCGTATATGGGCCGCTGGCCACGGGCGGTACGTCGTTGCTGTTTGAGGGGGTGCCGACCTTTCCCGATGCCGGGCGGTTCTGGGACATCGTGGACAAGCACCAGGTTAATATCATCTATACGGCCCCTACGGCCATCCGCTCGCTCATGGGCGCGGGGCTGAGCCACGTGGCCGGTCACGACCTGAGCAGTCTGCAAATTCTGGGTTCGGTGGGCGAGCCGATTAACGCCGAAGCCTGGCACTGGTACGACGACAACATCGGCAAAAATCGCTGCCCCATTGTCGATACGTGGTGGCAGACCGAAACCGGCGGCATCCTCATTTCGCCCATTGCGAACGTCACCGAAACCAAACCGACTTTCGCTACGCTGCCGCTGCCGGGCGTGCAGCCGGTATTGGTCGATGAGAACGGGGCTGAAATAGAAGGCAACGGCGTATCGGGTAACCTGTGTCTGAAATTTCCCTGGCCCGGCATCCTGCGCACCACCTGGGGCGATCACGAACGCTGCCGACAAACCTATTTCAGCACCTACCCCGGCCTGTACTTCACCGGCGACGGCTGCCTGCGCGACGAAGACGGCTACTACCGCATCACGGGCCGCGTGGACGACGTACTGAACGTATCGGGCCACCGCATCGGTACGGCGGAGGTAGAGAACGCCATCAACATGCACACCGGCGTGGTAGAAAGCGCGGTGGTTGGTTATCCGCACGATATAAAAGGGCAGGGCATCTACGCATACGTCATCACCGACGATGAGCAACCCGCTGGCCATGACGCCGAACTGACCAAACGCGATATTCTGGCCACCGTCAGCCGCGTGATTGGTCCCATTGCCAGGCCTGACAAAATCCAGTTCGTTACGGGCCTGCCCAAAACGCGGTCTGGTAAAATCATGCGACGCATCCTGCGCAAAATTGCCGAGGGCGACACGGCCAACCTCGGCGACACCAGTACCCTGCTCGACCCCGCTGTAGTGGACGAGATTAAAGCGGGAGCGGTATAACGGAGTGAAATACCGGACATAACATACTCCATAAGGTGTTTTGTGTGCGTACCGAATATGAAGACCCTGCCAACCATCGGGAAGGTGGGCGCACAAAAAGTGACAGATCATAACAAAACAGGCTACTATTTAGTCATACGTGCTACCATCGGCGTAGCAAGCCTGATTCGTTGACCAGAGCCATTATGACGGTACCAATTATAATTGTTTGCCTGTTGCTTATTCTGGCGTATATCTTCGACATTACGTCGTCGAAAACGAAAATACCTTCCGTTATCCTACTCTTTGTACTGGGCTGGTTGGTGCGGCAGAGTACAGAGTTTTTTAACATATCAATTCCTGATTTGAACATAGTCCTTCCAGCCTTAGGAACGGTAGGCTTAATTCTTATTGTTCTGGAGGGGTCGCTGGAGCTTGAACTCAACCGAAGTAAATTTCCGTATGTCGGGAAAATGGCTCTGATTTCACTGCTTCCGATGTTAATTTTTAGCTTTGGTATGGCGTATGCTTTTCAGTATTTTGCAGACACAACTTTGCGAGTTGGCCTTATTAATGCACTTCCTTTTGCCGTAATAAGTAGTGCCATTGCTATACCCAGTGCGCATAATCTCATCAGCAAAAATAAAGAATTTATAACGTATGAGAGTAGCCTGTCTGATATTTTTGGCGTCATAATTTTTAATTTTATTACGCTAAATAGTACTATTGACATGCAGTCGTTCGGTAATTTTTTTCTCGATCTGTTAATCATTCTGCTGATTACCTTCGTGATAACCATCGGATTGGCGTTTTTGATGCGAAAGTCAAAGCACCCCGTAAAATTCGTGCCTATTATCCTGATCGTCGTATTCATTTATGAATTATCGAAATTATATAACCTCCCTGCGCTGATTTTTATTCTGCTTTTTGGATTGGCTTTAGGGAATCTGGATGAAATTAAGTCGAATAGAATTATACAACGATTAAAGCCTGAAATTCTGGACAAAGAGGTTCATAAACTTAAAGAACTGACCGGAGAGATTTCCTTTCTGATTCGGGCCTTGTTTTTTCTGGTCTTTGGCTATTTACTGGATACCAAAGACCTGCTCAATCCAGAAACTATTGTCTGGGCACTGGCCATTGTACTGTTTATTTATGGTCTTCGGATTATCTTTCTCAAACTTTTTAAGCTACCCCTACAACCACTTTTATTTATTGCACCGAGGGGGCTTATCACCATTTTGCTATTCCTGACCATTCCGCTGGTGCAGCGTATTGGAGTCGCCAGTAAATCATTGACTATACAGGTCATTATTCTTACGGCCCTGATTATGATGTTCGGGTTGCTGTTCAATAAAGAACCTGCCGATGAAGATACAGTCGTAACTGAGCTGGAGGAACCCCGCAGTCAGGAGAATTAAGGCTGCTGCCGTATCATATTGAATGAATAGAACGAGCCTATACGCCAAAAGCCGCTCGGATGAGCGGCTTCTGGTATTTTTTGGCTTAGCAGGATGGCTTAAGCAGGTAACGACCAGCCGTCGCGATACTCGCGGCCAACAAACTGGTTGGCTTCGTCGAAGTTAGTGATCTTCATGTTCTTGCCATCCCACATCAGGCGTTTACGGCCGGGGTAGCTGAAGCCACGCCCGTTAGCGTTTGCGTTGCGCAGGGTGTAGCTCCGAATGGCTAAGTTGCCCATCAGTACCGACTCGGTAAGCGGACCGGCAAAATCGAAGGAGGAGAACAGGCCTTTGTGTTCCTTACTGTTGAAACCTGCTTTGCAGGCGTCGGTCCACAAAACCTGGTGTCCATTTTCGGGAAGACCCTTCACAATGGAGTTCATTTCAGGCTTTGGTGGCACGATTTTCTCCCCGCTTTTGGTATAAATCACGGGATCATTACCGTACAGGCCGCAGATCATCAGGCCCTTGTCGCCGATCATCATCATGCCATTCTCGCCGTTTTCGGGCAGTGACTCGCCCTGGGGCAGCAGGTCAGTGCGGAACGGACGAATGCCCCCGTCCGACCAGGTCATGGTTACCTCTTTCTTATTTTTGGTCGTAGCCGGAAACTTCATCTCCACGTGCGACGATGGCGGGCAACCTTCGGGAATGTACTCCGGTGCCCAGTCTTTCAAAAACACCGAACCAATACTCGTTTCTACTTCGGTAGGCGCACCCAGCCCCAGTACCCGGAACGGTACGTCCATGATGTGGCAGCCAATATCGCCGAGGGCTCCTGCGCCGAAGTTCCACCAGCCGCGCCATTTGAACGGGTGGTAAGCAGGCGTGTAACCCACTTTCTGCGCCGGTCCGAGCCACAAATCCCAGTCCAGCCCGTCGGGAACGGTACCTACCGGTTGTGGCACCGGAATACCCTGCGGCCACACGGGGCGGTTGGTCCACAGGTGAATGGTATCGACAGTGCCGATCAGCCCTTTGTCGAACAGCTCCATCATCTGCAACTGCTGCGGATTGGAACCTCCCTGGTTACCCATCTGAGTCACGACTTTGTACTTGCGGGCCGCTTCGGTCAGCATCCGGGCTTCTTTGATGTTGTGGGTCAGCGGCTTTTGCACATAGACGTGCTTACCCCGCTGCATAGCGTTCATGGCTACGACGGCGTGCGTATGGTCGGCAGTAGAGACCGTTACGGCGTCAATATTTTTGCCTTCCTTATCGAGCATCTCCCGAAAATCTTTGTACCGTTTGGCAGTGGGGTGCATCTCGAAATTCTTCTTCACCTGATCGCGGTTCCAGTCCACGTCGCAAAGGGCCACAATGTTGTTAGCCCCTTTGTTGAAGGAGTTGTTGGTGTCCGAAAAGCCTTTACCCGCTACGCCCACGCCCGCAATATTGAGCTTGTCGCTGGGGGCAATGAAGCCACGCCCGCCGAGTACGTGGCGTGGCACGATGAAGAAACTGGTAGCAGCCAGCGCACTGGTCTGGATAAACTGACGACGGCCGGTGGCGTTGTCAGTTGGTTTTTCCGATTGGTCCATGGTATAAAGTAGCAAAGTTGATTCACCAAAGGAAAGAAAGAAACCAGGCGTTTTTACCCAAACGATCAAAATTTATTAGTTTGGATTGGTTTTCTATGTTTAGCACGGTTCCCCTATTTATTCATGCATAGCTTATTTTTTCTGCGCTACTGGATTAACCGTATCGCTGGCGCAACCCATCAGATGGCTACCATCCCATCAACCCGCCAGTTTTAGCCTTCCCGCCAAATCACTGTATCTTTGAGAAACTAATTTCTTCCCCAATGACCGTATCGACTCCGGCAAATACCCGGCAAACTCCGCTCATTACCGATGCCCTGAATCTGCTCAAACGCCTGATTACCACACCGTCTTTCAGCCGCGAAGAAGACCGGACTGCCGCGCTGATCGAGGATTTCTTCCAGCAAAACCATATTCCCTTCGAGCGGCTGCTCAATAATGTGTGGGCCAAAAACCGGCATTTCGACCCCACAAAGCCCACTATTCTACTTAACTCGCACCATGACACGGTAAAGCCCAATCCGTCCTGGACGCTCGATCCGTTTATGCCGACTGAGGCCGACGGTAAGCTGTTCGGGCTGGGCAGCAACGATGCGGGCGGCTGTCTGGTCTCTTTGCTGGCCGCCTTCGCCCACTTTTACGACCGGCCCGACCTGAGCCATAATCTTGTGATTGCTGCGAGTGCCGAAGAAGAAATTTCGGGCAAGAATGGCCTGGAACTGCTGCTGCCTCACCTGCCGTCTATCAGCTTCGCCATCGTGGGCGAACCCACCGAAATGCAACTCGCCATCGCCGAAAAAGGATTACTCGTACTGGACTGCACCGCGCACGGCAAAAGCGGTCAT
>Ga0105045_10001961_pt1 | contig 17093 bp, 16 predicted proteins | sample MAT02_FD_78089 | JGI IMG/M metagenome (GOLD analysis project Ga0105045, IMG submission 78089) | Freshwater microbial communities from Lake Fryxell liftoff mats and glacier meltwater in Antarctica - MAT-02 (megahit assembly) | ecosystem: Environmental > Aquatic > Freshwater > Ice > Liftoff... | reverse complement strand
TTCGGGACTGAGTATCCATAGGCAGTGCGACAACGAACTGCCTATTGAAGGTTTCCGTCTTGCCATCGGAGGTAGTCTTGGGAGGCTTGGGGATGCCTTTGAGATCGTAAGTGATAGATTTTTCGGGCGGAATTTTGAAGAAACCCGACCCAATATCGCCCCGGATTTCCAGCTTGGCGATGTTCTTGGCTGCGAGCTGCTCCTGGAAAACCGAATACGGAATGTCCGAGATAGCCGGATCTGTCCTCGCGGAGTAGACCAACATGCCAGCGAGGACTATCAGCGTGATCCACAAGAAATTCTGACTTCTACGCGGAGTACCTTGGCCGCCCGAGCCTCCTCGGCCTGTGTCCTCGCGATTTGACTCCTTGTTCGGTTTGTTCATTCCGCAGCTTTCATCTACCAAAGAAAATGAATTGATTTGCCGTTAACTACTCCCACAAGCCTACCCCGGTTTTGCTGTGTCGAGAGTAGTAATCTTCTGAAGTATACCCGAACTAAACCGTGTCGGCTAACCACTGCCGTCCATCAATGAACACCTTTCGAGCCTCTTCGACAAACTTTTGCATCCGTTCTGCCGACTTTATGCCAGGTGTAACTTCAATACCGCTTGCTGTATCTACCGCATCGGGACGTGCAATGCCGACTGCTTCAGCAATGTTTTCGGGGGTAATCCCTCCAGCAAGGATCAATCGAGTCTTCACCAGCGGAATGGGACGAGGATTCAAGAGATCCCATCTGACGATGCGACCAGTCCCGCCGTGTTGAATAGGGTCATAAGCGTCTACTAGAAGGCCTTTCAGTAAGAGTTTGTCTCGACATTCGATCCAATCTTTCGCCGTTAAATGATCGGCAGGCGTTTCAGTTCCCCAGGTTGTCGCTTTGATGATAGACACGTTGCGTAAAAATCCTGGAACATCGATCGGCAATTCGTTTCCATGTAGCTGAATCGCATCCAGCTCAAACCGAACTTGATGGGCTTCGATTACATCCCAAGACTCGTTGACATAAACGCCAACGATCAATGCGCGATGATCGATTGCACGAATCAGTTGCTCTGCTACGGCATCACTTATAAACCTCGGGCTCGATGGATAAAAGTTCAACCCGATAGCATCCGCGCCAGCTTCGATGGCTGCATGAACATCTTCGACTCGTGTGAAGCCGCAGAACTTTATTTTGAAAGTATCGATCGAAGTTCGTCTTTGATTGTCGATTTTCTAATCCTCTCTCTTGACCATACACAGAATAAATGTGTAATAAGCATCGTCTGTATTTGAATGTATCATGGCGAGCTTTGAAACCAAAGTTGAGGGAACAGTGACAATTACGCGAATCGGAACAAATCAGAAGTATTCAAGTGGCTGGGATGCCGCGTTTACGGGGTCGAAGAAAAAAGCGACTAAGAGTTCACCTGCAGTCGCTCCAAAAGCAGCCGCTCCAAAAGCAGCCGCTGTAAAAGTAGCCGCCGCAAAAAAAGGAGCCAAGAAATCGGCCAAAGCGGTCCCGACCAGCGGATCAGCAACCAAGGCAGTTGCTTCGGCAAAAAAGAAAGCATCCGCCCCGGCCAAAAAGAAGGCCGCGAAAAAAGCCGGAAAGTAAGTGGCTGAGTAAAAACCCCAGCGGCGGCAAGCCTACGCGGCTTGACTTCAACGTCTTAAGAATTCTTAAACGAAACCGTTGGATGGATTGTGGCCGATTCATCTAACGGTTTTTTCGTTTTAGGGAAGGAAAATTTGTGACTGTCAAGCGTGATAGGAAGTTGGCATTTGGCTGATCGAAAAGTGCGTGAAGCGAACGGTATAAGGAGTGAGCTTGCGACTTTTGAAGCCGAATCCCTATGGATTGCGTCGGTGGAGTTTGATACTGTCCTACCGTCAGCCGCAAAGCTTCTGGGAGCGTGTCCCGAAGTTCGTCTAGCTTAGACCGCCTGGAGATAGAACGGCAATGTCGCGATCACGACGAACAAAAAGTCGATCTAGTTCGCAACGAGCCATTAGCCTCCTCGCATCTACACTTCCGGGTCCGGTTCAACGGATTGCAGAGACAACCATCGGTTCGACGCTTCTGATCTTCGGGATTCCGATCCTGATCGTCGCAGGCGTCCTTCAATTGGATTGGACTGGCGGCATACCTCACCTTTCCGTCGATCGAGATCGAGCTGCACAGCTTAAGAATGCCGCTCGTGGTGAGCTCCAGCGCATTGCTCCGAATCAGATCCAGGAATGGGAAGATTCGGCCTCGAAACTTTGGCATGCATCCCAATCTGGCTCGCAACCAGAGGGCAATGCATTCACGGGACTACCCCGAAACGCATTTCCACCGACGCATCAGCAACAGCTTTTTCAATATCCCCAGCAACAACAGTCCTACCAGCAACAACCAACATTTCAACAACCGCCTCCGTATTATCAACCCAACTACCAGCAACAACCCGTCCCCTACTACCAGCCTCAGCAATACCAAAGCTATCAACCACCGCAGAACGGCCGCTGGTTGCAATAGCCTGATCTGCAAATTCCACGAAGAGTCGGCTTGCCGAATCGGAATCGTGACGAATTCGCTATGATGAGAAATAGGGTACTCACATAAGCTTGCATCATTCTTGGAGAGACAACATGGCTTGGTTTCGATTTACAGTCGTTTTCTTGTGCTACATCGCGGCGCCACTTTTTTCACCGCAAGTGTTTGCACAAGAGAAGTCGCGAGTCACGGCGGAACAACTGATCTTGCCCGGCGAAATTCTGGACATCGAAGGTTCGCAAGGATTTATTTTCCTTCCGGATACAACCAAGCGAACGAAACCACAACCGTGGATTATGTACGCTCCGACTCTCTTGCCGACCTACCCAGACACTCACGAGAAGTGGATGCATGAGCAATTCTTAGAAGCAGGCATTGCAGTGGCGGGTGTTGATGCCGGTGAGGCGTACGGTAGTCCGGCTGGCTGCGATGCCATGGACAAGCTGTACAAACTATTGGTACAGCAACGAGGCTTTGCAGTACGGCCTTGTCTACTAGGGCGGAGTCGTGGGGGTCTTTGGGTCAGCAGCTGGGCGATCCGAAATCCATCTAAGGTTTCCGGCATCGCGGGCATCTATCCGGTCTTCGATTGGACTACCTATCCAGGCATCGAGGCAGCGGCTACGGCGTATGGTCTTACAGCTGAAGAACTCGAAAAACAGGCTGATCGACTTAATCCGATCCGCAACATCCAGAAATTGGCGGATGCAAAGATTCCTATTGCGATCATTCACGGTGCGATCGATGAAGTCGTGCCACTCAAGCAGAATTCGCTACAACTGCAAAACGCATACAAGGACGCGGGCCAGTTGAAACTTGTTGAGTTAATCGTTATCGACGACCAAGGCCACAACTACTGGCCAGGTTTTTTTAATTGCCAGAAACTAGTCGATTTCGTAATTGACAAGGCCCGCGATTGAGAAAGCCATTGGGCACCGGACGGAACGGTGGTACCAGTCTACGCCCATCCAATGAAATGCAACGATGGCAGGGCAAGTCATTTGTTTACGTGAGGCCATTAGCCGCCATGCAATAGCATACGGGTTCTTCAAGAAAACCGTGAGCTATCACTCGACGGCTGATAGCTCAGTCTGAAATACTGCGTTGCCCTGCGAACGATGGGACACGACTTGACGTTGGGGAGAGAATCGCTCATTATTTGAGTAATAACGCGTATGGATGTCCCTTTCTAGGCAGCCAAAGGTTCGTTCTAGCCTTTTCTAGGCAACCTAGAAAAATAGGTCGCTAGACGAACTTGCCTGGGGCTGACTTAGTTTTCTTGCACTTATTTTTGTGTTTTAAAGGACGATGAATCATGTCTCGCGACGTTAAACGAGGGTTTACGCTAGTCGAATTGCTGGTCGTGATCGCAATTATCGGTATCTTAGCAGGGTTACTATTGCCCGCTATTCAACAGGCTCGCGAGGCGGCTCGGCGTATGCAATGTTCTAGCCAGATTCGACAGATGGGAGTGGCTTGTTTGAACTACGAAATCTCCTACAAGATCTATCCACCCAATTTTTCAAACGTCTCTGGCTACGGCCATTCATGGATCATTCGAATACTTCCTTTTCTTGAGCAAAACAATATCTATGACAAATTTGACATGAGGGTTCATGCGAGCACCGGATGGCTTGGTGATAATCCAATCAACGCAAATCTACTTCGAAATATACCTTTCTCCTTGCTGCAGTGCCCATCGAGTCCGCTTCCGGCCTTAATCCCGAGTTTCGGACCATTTTCAGGGACTTCCTACACGGGGGTAGCTGGATCGACGACCGACAACAGCGCAAGAGATAAGAGCGCCGCGTTGGGTGCTCCTGGTCGAGTCTCTTGGGGCGGCATCATGATCGTTGATAGGAAAGTCAAACAGGCTCAAGTGACTGACGGGACCAGCAACACGATGATGATTGCCGAGCAGTCGGATTGGTGCGTGGACGTAAGTGGCGTGAAAGTGGATTGCCGAAGTGATTGCGGCCATAGCTTCGCAATGGGATACGGTGTTGATGGTACCGATCGACATTTCAATACAACCTGCGTCCGAAATCGATTGAATGAAAAATCGGCTAATGCGGCGGGTGCGGAAGGCAATTGCGGGCCCAACCGAGCGATTCAGTCTGCACACATCGGTGGTGTCATGGTCCTGTTGGCTGATGGATCGACTCAGTTCTTGGCTGAGCAGATGGAGATGCAGACTCTTTATAATTTGGCCGATAAAGGCGACGGTCTAGTCACATCGCTTCCTGAATAGATCACTGGGATTTGCGATTTCCTGGATCACCTTGTTTGTACCCGCCTTTAATGCTCGGAAAACCATGACTTCGTTCTCGGCACATTGTTGTATCGCTTTAGTTCTTGTCGGCGAATTGGCAGGATGCTCTGCACCTACTCCCATCGGAAAGATTGCTGGTAAAGTCACTTTGGATGGAAATCCATTGGGACCTGTCAACGTGATGTTTGAGGGGGCTGGAACTGGCGTCAACATCGGCGCGAAAACGGACGCGGAAGGAAATTTTAAGATCAAGACAGCTACGACTGACGGCCTACCTCCGGGAACCTACGCGGTTAGCGTCCAAGAGGTCTACGTCGAATTGCCGCTGGGGCCAGTACGTCCCGAAGATGCAGAGAAGTTCAAGAAGCTTCCGTTCCCAGACTTCTATCGCAGCGGAACAACCTCCCCAATCAAGGTGGAGATTAAAGAAGGCGACAACAACGTCGTAGTAGCAGTAAAGTCAACTTAGGAATTGTCCCGAAATTCAAGTATTCTTTAATTGCGATTTGCATCCGAGCATGGCCTCCGCAGGTATACCACTTTCGAAGCATTGGCTGGCTGTAATCGTCCCTCTCGACCAAAGCGTTCGTTCGACCATCACCCGCAAAAGCTTTTCCAGTGCTCGCTGTGCCTCAAGGGATTCCAGAGCTCCAATGGCTCGTGCAATGGCCTCGAGCGTACACAGATTCTGCTCGTCTCTCTGTAGTCGCAGACGATATTCGGAAGGCAGACCAGGCATGAGTTTCACATGCTTGATTCCCGCAAGAGCCGGGGCATGACGCACAAATTTGGTGGTTTGTCTCCAGCTACCGTCCGGAACAATCAGATTGATTGGCGATGAGATGTGAGACACAAAATCAGGGGTCAGTTCCACCGCGATCGGACTTGGATACAGTAGCAGGGACGTTCGCCCCGGTTCCACCAATCTATGGCTCTGCATCGGCGCGTCCTTTCGACCATGAATCCGCAACTCGCTGTGCACCAACGCTTTCGCCGCTAATCGAGCCGTATTGGTCGTTAGCACTTCTTCGTTGGTATGCATCAAGACAATCACGCGAGTCTGGAGCGCAAGCTGGGGAATCCACGAACAGAAGCAAAGCGGCTTACGAATTTCGCAGCCGGGGCATCGATGCGGAGCGATAAAGAGACGCATAGAGCCGCCAGTGATCACGTAACAATTGACGCGGCGAAGGAGTCTGTAGTCGCTTGCAAAACCTGAGCGACGACTTCTTCGGCTTGTTGACCGGTGAGTGTCTGTGAATCGCTCTGAAGTATCAGGCTGAGCAAAACCCGCTTTTTTCCTTCGCCATCCTTCTTCACATCGCGATAAGTTTCACAGTAGATGCAGTCGGTCAACAACTTGCCGGCAGAGTTTCGCACGACGGTAGACAATGCTCCCCATCGCACAGATTCATCGATGATGAAATTTAAATCACGCTGAATTGCCGGGTACAGCACGAGCGGTTTCAAGGTGGGAATCGTTAGCAGGAACTCCTGCATCAGATCTAGGCTTATCTCTCCCATCGTCAAGTCTTGGTCAAGCTTCCAGGTACTTCGCAGCGACTTGGAAGACGCTCCATACCAGCCAAGCATGCGACCATCTGCAGATATTCGAACACCCGAGTTTTCAGCAATGCCTGGGTCTGCGTAGTCTGATTCACTAATCGCAAGCTGACCGAACGTCACTCGCGATACCAACTCTTCGATCATCCCTTTTGAATCGCGACTGCTACCCGTCCCAACCCACGCCAGCGTGTTCTGCTGCGACGGCAATCCGCTTCCTTCATTGCTCGGCAGATAAACGACCGCCGTTTCAAACAAACATGCGTCACGGTTCTGCTGGCTTTGATTGCTTTGGTAGGCTTGAATCAGGCTCGGCACAATCGAACGGCGCAAATAGGTTGCTCCTTCCAAAAGTGGTACTTGCGTCATCAAAGGTGGCATCGCAGTCCACGGTGAAATCAACGCGGACGCTTGTTTGTTAACGACGCTGGGAGTGATCGCCTCATTGTATCCGGCACTCGTGGCAACAGAACGAACACGGGCAAGCATCACGTCTTTATCTCGGCGAGACGAAACAAAGACCGGTACCATTGCATCTTCGGGGATTTTTTCGTAGCCATGGATCCGAGCGACTTCTTCAATTAAATCGATTTCCCGCCCGAGGTCCATTCGGAATGGAGGCGCCACGATGCTCGCTTTGTCATCGCTCTTCGCTGCAATCGTGCACCCTAACGCCGTCAGGATATCTAGCGACCTTTTCCAAGGAATTTCAACGCCAAGAACGTCTACGATCCTTTGTTTGCGAATTGCGACTTCCGTATTCCTGGAATGACTATTCGGAGCCGAATCCAGTACGCCAGTGGCAACTTTGCCGCCTGCCATCTCGAGAATCAATTGGCAACAGCGATTCGTTGCCCAGAGCAAACCATCAGGATTAACGCGACGTTCAAATCGATAAGAAGCGGGCGAATGTAAACGCAAGCTTCTGGCCGCACGTCGAATGGCCAGGGGACTGAAATCAGCGGACTCGATCAGCAGATCCATCGTGGATTCGCCTACCTCGGTATCGGCGCCTCCCATCACACCGCCAATCGCAATCGCCCGCTGGCCATCCGCGATCACCACCATCGATGGATCAAGCTCGTAGGTCCGATGGTCGATCGCAATGAATTTTTCTTTTGGATCCGCAGGCCGAACGATAATCTCACGACCGCGAATTCTAGCTAGGTCGAACGCGTGCAACGGTTGACCACACTCGAACATAACATAGTTGGTCGCATCGACAACGTTGTTAATAGGAGTGACGCCAATTGCTCGCAGTCGCCGCTGCATCCAGGCGGGACTAGGACCAACCTTGACGCCGAGAATGATTCTTCCGGTGTACCTTGGACAGGCTTCGACATATCGGTTCGTGAGATTCAGAAGCGACGAGACATCCGTCGCATCGATTGCGGTTGGCGAAAGAATCGGAGATGGAATTCGAAGTTCGGTGCCCAGTAGTACGGAGGCTTCTCGAGCAATTCCGAGATGGCCTAAACAATCGCCGCGGTTACTGGTCACTTCCAAGTCGATTACCAAATCATCATCGGCATCATCGTCTACCGGCTTAGTAGACTCGTGATTCAAGCCAGACAAAGCAAACTTATGCGCCATCTCGTCAGGCGAAAGATCGATGTCAACGTACTGCTGAAGCCATTCCCAAGAAACTAACATCGAATACCTCTTTCCAAGTTAGCAAGAAGGTCCAGCCTCAGGATCAAGTTTATGGAGGGACATCAACTTACCCAGGTCGCTATGGACGCCGTCGCTGGCTAACGAATTAAAACTGCCTTAAAAATCTAATATCACTTCGGAACAGATCACGGATATCTTTGATTCCATATCGTCGCATGCACAAGCGTTCGACTCCCAATCCAAATGCGAACCCACAGACTTCCTCGGGGTCGTAGCCAACCGCTTTCAATACGTTGGGATCCACCATGCCAGCACCACCAAACTCAACCCATTGCTCGTTCCAGAAGTAATCGACTTCAACGCTCGGTTCGGTGAATGGGAAGAACGATGGGCGAAATCGGATCGTCACATCGCCACCGAGATAGCTTGTCGCAAACATCCGCAGAACACTCTTCAGTTGCGCCATCGTCACGGAAGTGTCGATCCAAAGGCCTTCCATCTGATGAAACATCGGAAAGTGAGTCATGTCGGCTTCATCTGGACGATAGACTCGGCCCAAAGAGATGATCCGTAGAGGTGGCTTTTGTGTTTCCATAGCGCGGATTTGAACCGTGCTTGTTTGACTGCGAAGAAGCTTTGCATCCAGAGCGTTTGGATCGGACACCTGCTTGCCGGCAGTCGCCAGATAAAAGTTATCGAGAGGATCTCTAGCAGGATGATCTTCGGGAATGTTCAATGCGACAAAGTTATGCCAAGTGTCTTCAATTTCAGGACCTTCTATGGCGGAGAAACCAAGTCGTCCCATGATCTCCTTGAGGTCCTCGATCGTTTGTGTGATAGGATGCAAACGACCGAGTCGAGGCCGTAAGCCAGGCAACGTAGGATCGACTTGCGGTCCCAATTTCTTCGCGGCACTGATGCTTCCGGCAGAGCTACCTAACCTGACCGCAGCAGAATCGATTGCCGCTTGCACAGCGTCTCTTATCTCATTGAACTTCTTTCCAGCCGCAGGACGTTCGTCTGAAGCAAGAACACCCATCCCTTTCTGAATGGATTTCAGTTGGCCGTTTTTCGCGCCCGTGTAGAGAACACGAATCTCCTCGAGGCTAGCGACGTCTGCGACATCGCCTAGTGAGGTTTCCGCAGCGACGAGTAATGCTTCGAGGCTGGAAATGAATTCTGCGAGCGACATGACCAACGTTACTTGCCGAGAGCCTGCTTAACCGAAGCAACCACCGTTTCGAATCCAGCAGGATCGTTCACGGCCATTTCAGCCAATTGCTTTCGATCTAGCTCGATCTGACCCTTGATCAGACCGGCGATGAATTCACTGTATCGCAAGCCGTGCATGCGTGAGGCTGCATTGATACGGATGATCCAAAGGCGTCGAAATTCACGTCGCTTGACACGTCGATCGCGGTAAGCAAATCGGCCTGCACGGACCAAGTTTTCCTTCATCGTTCGCAGCAACCTGCGACGACCACCTACATAACCCTCGGCTCGTTGAAATAAACGGCGTTTTGACTGACGTCGAGCTGAACCCTTACGAGTACGCATAGTATTTGTGCAACCTTTTCGGCGCTAAATGGAGCCTCTCAGGCCTCTGCAGGTTGGATGATTCTTACTTTCGAGCTTAAAAAAACTCGTCGACAGAATTCCATCAGATTCGGACCGGAATCTGTTGGCAAGCGGTTTTGAGAAACGCTCGCCAAGAAGCAGATGTTGATACCTAGAAACTTGGACTAAAAAACGGTCCTGATTGAGTTAGTAGCTATTTCCCCGAAGCGCGTCATGAACGGCTCGTTGAAAGTTGATTTCCAAAACGCGTGTTCCGCGTAGTTGGCGAATCTTCTTAGGTGGCTTGCTGATCGCCAAGTGGCTCGTTCCGGCCTTACGGTGCTTGACTTTGCCAGTCGCAGTTAGTCGGCAGCGTTTCTTCGTCGCCTTGTGTGTTTTTTGCTTATACATCGTCGTTAGCTGTCGGTCGTTATTTGGGGAATCGTTATCGTTATATTCGGTGAGGCTAAATATTCAGAGATGCTCTCCTGTTGAGAGAGGCTCTTCAAGGCCGATTACACTTCTTAATTTCTGAGCGAATCGCAGAGTGTACCGTGAACCCTTCGACCTTCCAAGGCCGAATTCGTCAGGAGAACTCGCAATTTCGCCGATTCGCTAGGTCGAAACTTGACTTAGAAACTCATAAACTCATAAAACCGAAGAATTCATCGGATCGCCACGAACGGCTTGGCCCCCAATGAATTCGACGAGGTCGGTTACGGCGACTGGTCTGGTAGACGCAAATACTTCTCCGGCAGCGACATTTGCGGCAGCCCCGGCGGCGATTGCAAGCCCCCGAACGCGATCAAAAACGTAAGCTTTTGATGGGGGAAACTGAGTTTTATAGCAGCGGATTGCCTCGATTTTCTTGTCTATTGATTCACTAATGTCGACGGTAATTAACGAATCAAAGCCGACTAGCGGAGCAGGCTCGAACGACAGCTTAAAGTAAAGCTGGCTACCAATTGTATGAGTTGGTAACCCATCGAAGTAGTCATCCCACTTGGTGAGCCGAGAGTAAAACACAGCCGCATCGGTAATTTGCATCGCCTGATAGTGGTCCGGGGAAGCCATCGGTGTCTTGTTCCCAAATCCCACAACAATGGCAGGACGCCAGAACCGAAACTCTTTAGCTAAAGCCACTCGCTCCTCGAAACCGTCCATGAGGCGTCGGTTAGGGAAATTCATGAGGCGACGATAGGATACGCCCAGAACCTTCGCAGCCTCCCTGGCTTCGTCCCAACGCACCTCAGGTGCTGGGCAACTTGGAGTCGGTTCCCCGTCGGTCAAGTCGACCAGACCGACACGATAGCCTTGTTGAACCATGGAGTGAATCGTCCCACCGCAGGCTATCTCTAGGTCGTCCGGATGAGCGCCGACGAACATCACGTCAAGTCGACCTTTCGACTCAATAGGCTTTTCGAATGGGAACCCCCTGTCTTCAGGTCCTAGAAAAATCACGACAGTTTCTCCGATTTGGCTTTCGTGCACTTCACTACAAATGTCGGATTAACGCTTTCCAGACGAAGCTTCTCGAATTGATAATTTCCTCGCGAGATTTGAACCATCCAAAGTTGCGGCTCACAAAGGAACGTCTCCGTCATAAGTTTCTGTAAGGCAACCAAATTTTCCATGCTCGCAAGGTTCGCAATCAGCCTCCCACCGGGCCGGAGTCTTGGCCACGCGGCTTCAACCAATTCTGTGACGCTTCTTCCGGTTCCGCCCACGAAGATGGCGTCCGGGTCCGGGAGTTTCAACCACGCGTAGGGGGCTTGCCCGAGGATTGGGGTTAAGTTTCGTACGCCGAATCGCTGAGTGTTCTCTACCAACAGCCCGTAGTCTTCGGCATCCATTTCGATTGCGTAAGCGTGACCAGACCTAGCGATACTCGCACCTTCGATAGCGACCGATCCGCTGCCAGCACCCACGTCCCAAAGGATCGAATCCTCGTTCAATTCGAGTTCACTCAGAGCAACACATCGCACCTCGGAAGAAGTTAGCAAGCCTCGCTTCGGTTTGGATTGTAGAAATAACTCGTCGGGGTTTCCGAAAAGCCGCCTGGCGACCAAAGCGGCTGGACGATCTGGAACCCCCGGCTTGCGGATCAAAATCATCACGTTTAACTGGCTGAACTTTTGGGAGGCTAATTCGGAAGGTGTGCCACGTGTCACGCGTTCGTCAGGCGAGCCAAGATTCTCGCAGACGTAGATCGTAAAATAATCGATTCCCTGCTCGACGAGGGCCTTTGCTAAGTCCGAAGGCGAGACTTCGTCGGATGTGAACAAGCCAATTTTTTCGGAAGTTCTAATACGCTCAAGGACTTTACCAAGCGACTGCGTGGCGAGGTTGGTCAAATACGCTTCATCCCAACTCTCTTTGACACGAGCAAATGCCAGCTGCATGCTGCTGACGTGCGGAATGACGGTAAAGCGATCTTTCCCTAAGCGATCGCAAAGGAACCGAGCGGTCCCATAAAACAGCGGGTCCCCGCCAGTCAAAACAACGATATCGCCCGAAGTTTGCTTATCCAGTAGGAGGGCAAGCTTCTCTAGGTCGCCGCCGATGATTTCCTTGCGAGCTTTAAACTGGTCCGCCTTGGCCATCAAGCTTGCCGGGCCAACAAGCAATTCGGCCGACTGAATGCGCTCCAACGCGGCATTCGTCAAGCCTGCCATTCCATCGTCACCAATTCCAATAATGTAAATCATCTTTTCAAACTCAACGAACACAGGCAAGCGGCACTTAAAAAAACATCAAACCTTGACTGAACGCAGTCACAACGTCACCCGCCCTCCCGGAGGGTCGGGCACTAGCCCGGGGAGGGTAACTTCAAAGTTAGGTAGTTCTCACTGGGCCGTTCACCTTTACGAAAGACGGGAAGTTAAATATGTGCTTCTTAAATATGGTCAACTTTTACAGTGTAGCCGAAGCGAACGAAATGACACGAGGAGTCAAAGACTACGAATTGGCTCGCTCCGAAACCAATAGTTGTTAACATAGGGCTTACTAGCCAAGCAGACACTCCAGCCGCATTCGTTTTCAAACTATTTTCTATTCCTAAAGGCGAACCGTGCGAACGATAGTGATTGGCGATATCCATGGCTGCTTTAAAGCGGTCCGTTCGTTAATTGAAGCGATATCGCCGAAACCGGAAGACGTATTGATTTTCTTGGGTGACTACATCGATCGAGGGCCTGACAGTCGTGGAACGGTCGAATACCTGATAGAGCTTCAAGCCAGGCACCAGACAGTGTTCCTCAAAGGGAACCACGAGTTGCTGTTTGCCGATGCAGTGGTCGAAGAGCAAGATGCTACTTTGTGGTTTCATAACGGTGGTCGAATGACGCTCACCAGCTATGGAGGGAAGATTTCCTCGATTCCCGAGTCGCACCGAAAGTTCTTAACTCAGACTCTTTCCTACCATGAAACAGAGCGAGATCTGTTTGTTCATGCCAATTACGTTCCGCACCTGCCTTTCTCGGAATCTCCCCCGATGATTGCCTATTGGGAGCATATCTACGATCGATTGCCAGGCCCCCATGTTTCTGGCAAAACGGTTTGGGTGGGACATTCACCTCAGATGAATGGCTGGATTGCCGACTATGGTCACATTGTTTGCGTCGATACGTTTTGTTTCGGAGGGCGATATCTGACAGCCGTGGATGTCGATTCTCGAGAGGTTTGGCAATCCGACCGCAACGGGACGATTCGCGGAAGCAATTCACCGATCCTACAAGCCTACCACCGAATGCATCGATTGGTCCGGAAATTTCTTAAGTGATTACTCCAATGCACATAGGATGTCTGGCGGGGTTTTGCGTGCTTTCGAGCGACTGGGACACATATTTGCAATTCACTTGATCCATATTGACCTGAACTTACCTAGAACGCTATTCTCGCCAAAATGGAAAGCCGGGTAAGCCTGGAGGGTGCGGAGGGCACCACAGAATATACCGGTTCGGTAGGTTCGCACGGTATGCGAATCGCCCCAAGCGAAAGCGATCAATCGATTTCAATAGACGGAATGATCGATCAAGACTCGTGCAGCAAAACCGCTATACAAGGCCACTGAAACAAGGCTCGAGAAACAAGGATTGGGTTCGAAGCGATGTCTAACAATAAAACAGTTTTCACTACTGGCGAAGCCGCCAAAATATGTAAAGTCAGCCAGCAAACCATCATTCGCTGTTTTGACAATGGAACGCTCAAGGGATTCCGCGTCCCCGGCAGCCGATTCCGAAGAATCCCTCGGGATCAGTTGTTCGTGTTTATGAAGGACAATGGCATTCCGACCGATGCGCTAGAAAGCGGCAAGAAGAAGCTATTGCTAGTCGACGACGATCAGGATTTGGTAGATTTGTTGGTCGATTGCTTTTCTCGCGATGGCCGATTCGAGATTCGAACGGCAAACAATGGCTTTGATGCGGGAATGCAAGTCAAAGAATTCCGACCAGACTTGGTTGTCCTGGATGTGATGCTACCAGACATCAACGGTCGCGAAGTTTGCCAGCGAGTCCGCTCCGACCGAACCATGGATATCGTCAAGATTCTTTGCATCTCGGGTATGGTGGAGATGGATCGAATCAACGACCTTCGTGCCGCTGGAGCAACTGATTTTATGCAAAAACCGTTCACCACAGACAAGTTGCTCGAACGCGTTTGCGAACTCTTGGAAATCGACCGACCCGTCGCAATCTAGTGCCACACACCGATAGTTCCTTGCGAATTCGACGTGCCCTGATTACTCATTCAAACCCTCCCTGAGTGAAGGTGACGTCGCTCTCACTCCGGGATAGTCCGCCTGAAAGGCTGGAGAGGGATGAGACGGGGATGCAAAACCCGGGTTGTTCTATAACTTAAATTCCGAGCCGCTGATAACACGGCTGAGGGGGTGATAGCGGTACATTTCTGTCGCCCCTCCGGGGCTTGAAATTCAAATTAAATGATGCTTCGGGGACTATCGTCCCCGGCAATAGGCTATCGTGCCTTCGGCACTAAAAATGTGCAACTTTTAAAAGCGCAAGCCAATGACACGGCTAAGTTGGTTTTGAATTCACGTTGGTTTCACTATTTTGCGATGCGTGTTGGTAGCTGCGGGTTGGCAATAGAATAAAAACGAAGTCCTGTAGCTTCGATTGTGTAGCCGCGTCTCTCCGATTAAGTTACGATACAAGAAAAGAGCGTCATTCGTCTGAGTGAATCGTTGATTAACAAGATTCATAATCAGACTCATTTTGAGCACGTCTTCCATGTATCAAGATTCCGAGCCAGCAACGGATCATCCTTACACAAGTTCGAAGGACGTTCAGTCCTTGGGGGAGATGCGATCCTTGCTTCAAAAGCTCGAAGCCAACCACCCTGATTTCGTCGACTTAGATGCGTCGGTCCTAGAGTCACTCCGCTCATCGGCACACTTAGTGATCCGCCATTTGACCGCGAAAGACCGTCAAGAAGAGGCCGGTGAGCAAGGCCTTAGGAGACAAATCGCTCAGTTTGCTTACGGGCTGACTCACGAAATCAATAATCCTCTCGCGAATATTTCCGCACGTGCCCACCTTTTGCTGCGAGAGACAACGGATCCCCGGCACCAAAAGGCATTGAGAACCATCGTCGATTCTTCGATGCGAGCACACGAAATGCTGGCGGAAATGATGTTAGCGATCCAGCGTCCGGCCTTGCAATTAAGACCATTAGACATTCGAAAGCGATTGAACGACTGGGTCGCGAGCTACGCAGACCAAGTTGCCGACAAAAAATTGGACTGGCAAAACTGCATCGGAGATGATGCTCTTTGGTGCAATACGGACTGGGGAGCTTTGACCGAAGCGCTCGTGGCCGGAACCCGCAACGCCATCGATGCCTGTTCCACCGGAGACACGATTCAGATCGTTGGAGAGCGAGCGGAAAGTACCGGCGACAAAAGCGATATGCTTGAGATTCGAATCGCCATCGTTGATAACGGGCCCGGGCTTAGTTCGAATGCACATAAGCATGCGTGGGATGTATATTACAGTGGTCGAGAGGCGGGGCGGGGTTTAGGCATTGGGTTGTCCAAGTTGCAGCGAATTGTGGAAGGCCACAGCGGCCGAGTTTGGCTCGACTCGCTTTCGGGGCAAGGTTGTAGCCTTGAAATTCGGATTCCTTGGTATAGTCGTTCCCCGGTCGAACCGAGAACTCGAACGTCGTGAATTGCGTCGTTAAAAGGGCTATTCGCTTTGTCTTACTTGATTCGACCTTATTGCAATAAAGATACGCCTCACCTCATTCGGATTTGGAACCGGCATCACGAATCGATGAACTGGCCGCAACACGTGAAGTGGCTACACTTCGAGTACTGCGTTCTTTCTAAACCTTTTTTTGAGGCAGACGATCTACTGATCATCGAAGATGACGATCAGCCGATCGGCTTCGCTCACGTTGCCTATGGTGCGAACGCTTCGTGCGACGCGATCGACCATCAAGCTGGGATCTTGGCGGCCTTCTACTTGGCTCCGGTTGCCAACGAAGACATTGCAGCCGATCTGTTGCTATCTGAAGCTATGAAACGATTCGACGCGGTCCATTGCCGAAGCGTCATCTCCATCGGTGCTGAATGGCGTAATTCGTTTTACATTGGAATCGCTCCAGGCGACGCATTGATGGGGGTTCCTGCTCGGGATTCACGACTGCAGCGATGGTTGACGACTGGCGGATTTCGCCCGATTCGCCCAACCGAGATCTGGGAATTGGATCTGGGGTCTTTTCGTGTTCCGATGGACCGTGGGCAGATTGCTGTGAAACGGACAGCATCGGTTGGAAAGGTGCTAGATGACGCAGACTCCAACTGGTGGCATGCGGTGACAATGGGCCATACGGAACAAATAAGTTTCCAGCTCTTCTCCCGAACAAGCTCCATCTATCTGGAAGAGGCCTCGCTGTGGTACGCCGACCCGGTGATTTCAGGTCTTCGAAGCCATATCGCCAGATTGTGGCTAATGCCGCTAGCTGCTGCTAACCTATCCCAATCTAATTTACCGACAGTGCCGCAGATTGGCCCGCTGGGACCAAGCACTAACAGGCCTGATCTGGCTTCTCGGGATCGAACCGAAGCGAACGATCGCCGCGTATACCTTTTGTCAGAGGCAATGCGACAATTGCAGTTGGAACGGTTTACCACGGTGCGCGCCGTTGCATCAGCCGACCAGCAACAAACCATCAGCATCCTACAGCGTCTTGGTTTCCGACCAGTCGAATCCGGACTGATTTTCGAGAGAACAACTGCATAACGAAGCCCCTGAACGGGTAACGCGTGATAAGAAAGTTTAGTGACAGACGAATTAAGCCTTGCGAGGGGCGGGCAATATCACTAAAACTCTGCGTTCCGGAGGATCGAAAAACGTGCAAATTTCACGTATTCTAAACTCGGATTCGGCCGTTCGCCGAAGAAATCCCAATGTTTTCCGGGCTTTAGCCCTCCCCAGGAGATTAGTTGCCATGCTGGCAATCCAACGCACATACGTCGCCAAAAAAGGTGATGTTGACCAAAAGTGGTACATTGTTGACGCTTCGGGTAAAACCCTTGGAC
>Ga0105045_10001960_pt1 | contig 17096 bp, 14 predicted proteins | sample MAT02_FD_78089 | JGI IMG/M metagenome (GOLD analysis project Ga0105045, IMG submission 78089) | Freshwater microbial communities from Lake Fryxell liftoff mats and glacier meltwater in Antarctica - MAT-02 (megahit assembly) | ecosystem: Environmental > Aquatic > Freshwater > Ice > Liftoff... | reverse complement strand
AAGGGACGTAATTTGATTCACACTACAATACAACTCTTTCAAATCATGCAAGCCTTCTATTCCTTCAAGGCTTGTAATTTGGTTGTTGTAAACAAACAGCGAGCGCAACCCCGGAAACTGCGCCGCCTCCCGCACATGGGTCAACCGATGAAATATTACGACGGCGACCTCCACCGTTGGCAGGCCCAGCAAGCCCGACATATCGTCCAATTCAAAACTCATATTGGGATATGGCGCTGTAGGGCCGGCAAAACGATGATTGGGCGCATTATAGACCCTTAACAGTGTTTCTTCCCCCAAAGGTTCCATGCTGGAGCGTTGAAGGGCTACTTCGTTGAAGGCTTGTTTCCAAGCATCCGTCAGGCCCTCCCACCAGCGATTGGCGTGAACAGTTTGGGCTTCGTTGCGCAGCGTAGATTGTGGCGTTTGCATAGACACGATTATTTTAACTTCTGGAAGGGAAGACGCCTTGCATGCAAATGACAAAATTCATCCCCAAAAAAGGTTGTTCAATGTTTACAGGCAGTCCTTGCCCAGCTAAGCCAGAGGGCTGTTCGGTTACGCCGCCCAAACTTCCGTTGGCTGCTCCGCCAGCGTAGATGTTTGCTCCGGCTAAAATGCTGCCATCCCCTTCATCGGCATTGGGTGCCGCACTAGTAGCCGTAAGGGTCGCATTGGCGGCATGGGTATGGGATGGTAAATGGGCGGAATTCAGGGTTATACTCTGCTGGCCACCGGCTTGCCCCAGATTAAAATTAGGTCCTGCAGCCGCTTGTCCGGCCCCTACATTCGCCCTTCCTTGGTAATTAGGCAAAGCAAAAGTAGTGCGCCCATCGCCGCCGTATGCAGTGCCTAGCAGCGCAAAGATGGCTTGGTTTTGGGAGATAGGGAGTATTTGGCCGTTGCAGAATGCCCAGAATTTGGGCGCAAAATTTCCCGCAAAAAGCATGATGGTTGCCATGGTACCTTCCATAATATTAAGGTGTATTTTTTGAATGAAAAAGAGGGTGAAAATCTTACGCTTCTAAGAGCGAGATGGAAACGAGCCAGCGGTGCAAATCACAAAATTGGTGCACAAATAGGGTTGCATGATGGGAAATGGTTGTCCGGCTCCTTCATTTGCAACCGCTACTGAAAAAGAACCGTAGTTCACAGAAGGGGTCGTATTCGCGGCGGCATAAATTTCAATGCCGGGTGTGGCCAAAATATTGCCATTGGCCTCCTCCGTACTCGCACCCGCAGGACTGGCCGGAATATTCACCGAGCCGGCTGAGTGGCTGTGCGCTGGCAAATTGGCCGTCTGTAGCGTCACGGTTTCTTGGTTAGTGCTTTGCCCTAATGTGTAAGGAGAAAGACCAGGGCCACGACCCTCCCCTACCGCCAAGCGACCACGCAAATCCGGCAAGCCAAACGTGCTGTGCCCATCTCCCCCATAAGTGGTACCTAAGAGGGAAAAAAGGGCCGTATTTGAAGCAATACTTATCAATTGACCGTTGCAGATTGTCCATTTCTGAGGGGCAAAATTGCCCGCAAACATCATGATGGTGGCTAATGTACCGTCCATAATATGTAATTTTTTTGTAAATGTGAGAAGGAGGTGTGGTGGATAAACACGCGTTTCAATTAGTCAAAAAATTGACTACGAACGACTTGGGTAAATACCGTTTAGGCAAATCACATAGTTAATAACTTGGTATGCCTGCCGGTTGTCAATAGGAATGTTGCTGCCTGTGTTGGCTAGGCCGATGTTCGTACCCCCTAAATGAGCGGGCGTAACATTGGCAGCAGCGGTGTAAATATTGACACCAGTAGTACCCAATACCCGCAGCGGGCTGTTGCTCCCATCTGCGTTGGCAGAGGTGACGCCTACCGTTGCTTTCATTTGGTGAAGGTGCGCGGGCATTTGTGCTGTGGTGAGCGTAATCTGCTCATTACCAGCCATTTCTCCGAGTGTCACATTGCTTAGGCCAGCCCCTTGCCCCGTTCCAACTGGCACTCGTCCGCGCAAATCGGGGAGTGCAAAAGTGGTTTGCCCGTCGCCACCATAGGTAGTACCAATGAGGGAAAATAAGGCCTCACCTTCGGGGATGGGGAGTAAGGAGCCGTCGCAAAAAGCCCAGTTTTGAGGGGCAAAGTTGCCGGCGAACATCATGATGGTCGCTATTGTACCGTCCATAATTGAAGATTGTTTAAATGGTGAAAAAAATCGTATTGTACGGTTTTTGGGGCAGAGATGCGACCGTTGAGGCATAAAGCACTGGGCTCAACATGCTAGAGCGAGTTGGAGCGGATTGGCTGGATGGGGAAAGGCTGGAGTGTGGGGAAAATTGGTAGTGTGGGTTAAAAAATGAAGGTGGGCGATCTTTCATCGCACCACACTTCGTATTCTTCCTACCGAAAATAACACAATCAAAGATGCCCAAATATGGCCAATGCTGCTATTCAACACTGACACGATTAATAAGCACCCAGCAGCATAAATCTGCCGATTGAGAAGCACAAAGGTGCACTGACCACGACTCCCTGTACAAGCGAGAAAATGCGGGTTCGGAAAATCAGGTGTTTTTACCTGCTTCTACCCCGTAAAAACACCTGGTTTGCTAAAATGCGGCAAGACGTTTGCCCTGGGCTTCTACCCACACGACCTGTTGGGCTTCTTATGTTGACAAAAACAACCCAATAAATTCAGTATTCGGCAAGCATTTGTAATAAGCCGCCACCCGTAATACCCTAAAATAGGTACCATTATCAAGCAAAAAACAGGGTTTAAAATTTTTTTTCAGAAAAAATTATCTTTTTTTTGCCTACTTTTTTTCAACAAAATACAGCTCTTTAAAAATTAAAAACATCAAAAATAAAGCCCAAAAGAGCAGTTTTCGCAAAAAAAGTGCTCTTTTGGGCTATTAAAAATAGTTAACAAACCTCTTTTTCTGTCTTTTGTATCCGGTCAGGTCTGCCGCACTTTTGTACTGTTAATAAGAACAAACGGCGGGGATACGGAAATAAGCGGCGGAAAATTAACACCCAGATTTTGAAACTTTTCATGAGATTATATACGGGAAATCCGAACGCGGCGCAAACGAGCGCCGCGTTTTTTTTGTGCCTACTCCTACCCTGGTACTTTTCCCGACTCAACGCATCACGTCTTCAATTACTTTTCCGGTTGTGCCATTTGGCTCCATGATGCGAAGTTTAGCCGCCAAAGTGGGCGCAATATCCGTAATATTGATTCTGGCATACGTCCGGCCGGGCTTGATACTCCAACCATACCAAAGCAGCGGCACGTGGGTGTCGTACGGATACGGGGAGCCGTGCGTGGCCCCCCCCAATTTGAATAATTTGCCGTCTGCGTGCCAAGCAGGGTCGAGTACATATAAGATATCGCCCGAACGCTTAGGATGAATACCCCGACGCAATTCGCTGACAAAAGGGTATTCCGCTGGTAAAAGTTCTAATTCCTGTCGCGTAAAAACATCGTACACGCCCGGCATCCCCCGCATTCTTTCGCCTACAATCTGGGCCACATCCTCTGGCTTTGTATCCAAATCGAGCAAAGCCGCCCAATTGAGCCATATTTGTTGGTTTTCGACATATTTGATGTAATCGCCCTCCACCCCAAACACCGAGGCCAGTGTTTTTTCAAGAATACCTTCCAGTTTGTGCTCCTCAAATACACCCGCAGGAATGTTCAATTTGTTCAAGTGCGCCGGGGTTTCGGAGCCACCGTGGTCGGCGGTGAGAAAAACCAACACGTTGTCTTTGCCAAATTTGCGGTCTAGATAGTCAAAAAAAGTGCTTAATTCCCGATCCATACGTACATACATGTCTTCCGTTTCTTCCGCATGAATGCCAAACTGGTGGGCACAATAGTCTGTAGATGAATAACTTACGCACAAAAAGTCGGTCCACTCATCCGCCCCTAATTTCATTCCTTCAATGGTTTTCATAGCAAAATTGGTGACGAGCGAATTGCCGTAGGGCGTAAAGCGCAAGATGCCATAATTCCCTTTTGCAATCTCCGCCAAGGGGTGCGGGAACCCACTTCGGATGGAGCTATAATTGCCTGTATAAGTCCAATTGGCAAAACTCTGCGTCGTCAGATGCTCGCGATCCCAAGTTTTAGCCAAAAATGTATCCGGCCAACGCTGGGCATTGTGCGCTCGAACCCAATTGGGCAGCCCCAACGAATCGGGGTAATATGTGGAGGTAACCCAGTTACCCGAATAATCGTCGAACCAATAACAAGCATTCGGGATATGCCCCCCCGGCAAAATGCTGCCTCGGTCTTTAAGGCAAACGGAGGCTACTTTGGAACGAAAATTGTTGCTCAAACGCAGTTCGTCTGTAATGGTAGTGCTGAGCAGAGAAGCCGGTGATTGTTGGCCCACGGCTGGGGCAGATTGAGCGTTTCCGCCCACCAATTTTACGCTTGGATCAGCGGTGCAATACCGTTTAGATGCCCAAGATTCATCCCACCAATCATTGCCAATAATACCGTTCAGGGCCGGAGTGGTTCCTGTATAAATAGCCGCATGACCCGGACCGGTATAGGTTGGTACGAAGTTAAAATAAGTGCTTTCGCAAGAAAACCCGCCATTCAACAGGCGATTAAAACCTCCCGAACCATAGTGGGCTTGGTATCGGTACAAATAGTCGTAACGCATCTGATCCACCACGATGCCAACTACTAATTTGGGCTTCGATGCAGTTTGCGCCTGACTAGAAATGGCCATAAAAAAAAAGGCCAATAATAGCGATAAGTGTCTCATATTGAATGATTTAAAGAAAAAAATGTGTGAAACCAGCATGAAATTTTGAACAATTGCTTCTAGTTTTTCGGTGTTTTAAAGGCTACATTTCTAGGGGTAAAGTTGGGGAAAACGGGCGACTTTGAAGACTTTTTCAACGACTTATGGGGGTAAAAATTGATAAACTGAACTAAAAAAATGACCTTTGCATTTAGCACGCTGTACACTGCTTACCGCCATCTCAATACAATAAAAAATGACTGAAGACGAACTTCTCCAACCCGAAATGCCCGAATTGACCCATGCGGAAAATTTGGTGCTCGACCCCACTGCACCTACCCTCGACGTATCCCCCGTGGTGGCGCGTGCCGTGCGGGTAAAAGCCGAAATTGGCCAAGTAATTGTGGGCCAAGAAGATATGCTGGATTTATTATTAGTCGCCTTATTTACCGGCGGACACGTTTTGTTGGAAGGGGTACCTGGCATTGCTAAAACCTTGACAGCCAAACTGTTAGCCCGTACTTTGCACACCGATTTTAGTCGTATACAATTCACGCCCGACCTGATGCCGGCGGATGTATTAGGCACTTCGGTCTTCAATATGAAAACCTCGGATTTTAGTTTCAAGTCTGGGCCTATTTTCTCCAACATCGTGCTGATTGACGAAATAAACCGCGCTCCAGCCAAAACACAGGCCTCATTATTTGAGGTGATGGAAGAGCGACAAGTGACGATAGATGGTAAGACTTACCACATGAATGCGCCGTTTTTTGTGGTGGCCACGCAAAATCCCATTGAGCAAGAGGGCACCTACAAGCTTCCGGAGGCCCAACTAGATCGTTTTTTATTCAAAATTATACTGTCTTATCCTTCCTTGGAGGAAGAAAAAAGCATTCTTCGGCGGTTCCGGAACGACTTTTCAGGGGTGTTGAGCAAAACGGTAGGAGCGGTGCTGACACCCGCCGACATTGCTGATTGTCAGCGTATTATAGAACAGGTGTATATCCGAGAAGAATTGTTGGACTACATTGCGGCCATTGTGCACAACACCCGCAACAATACGGATTTGTTTCTCGGTGCCAGTCCACGCGCTTCGCTTTCACTAATGAAAGCCTCCAAGGCGGTAGCAGCCATGTCGGGCCGTAATTTTGTGACCCCCGACGATATTCGATATGTATCTTTCCCGACCTTAAACCACCGCATAATTCTCACGCCGGAGCGCGAGATGGAGGGCTACTCTACGCGGGAGGTGCTTGATGATATTGTTCGGAAAATTGAGGTGCCGCGGTAGCTTCACTGCTTCAACGGAATATACAAATCAAACCTAGCACCGACCCCCGATTCTCCGGTGGCCGAGACGGCTCCGTGGTGATTTTCTATTATTTTTTTCACGATTGCCAATCCAATCCCCGTGCCTGAGTATTCATTTTTGCCATGTAGGCGCTGAAAGACCTCAAAAATTCGGTCCTCATACTCCGCGTCAAAGCCAATTCCATTATCTGAAAAAGAAACGTGGCCGTATTGCTTATCGGAGTTCAATTTCGACGCTGACAATTCGGCCCCTGATACTACGGCTGTTTGGATGGTTAATATTAGGGGCGTATCTGGCTTTGAAAATTTAATAGCGTTGCTAAACAGGTTATTAAACAATTGAACAATCTGAAAACCCACCATTTCGGCCTCAAATGCCGCACCGGTGATGGAAATGGTCGCGCTTTTCTCCGTCAAAGATTCCTCAAACTCCAGTCTCACTTCTTCTAAAACTTCACCAATCGCCTCCATCTTGAACAAATGCTCCGTACTACTCGTGCGTGAGTAGGCAAGTAAGTCCTCTATGAGTTTTTGCATACGAATGGCGGCATCCTGCATGCGGGTAAAATACTCCAGCCCTTTTTGCGAAAGTTTGTCTCCTTCTTTTTCCATGATTCGCCCGGCAAAAGTTCGTATTTTGCGTAAAGGCTCTTGTAAATCATGACTTGATACATACGCAAAAGAATGCAACTGTGCGTTTGTTTTTTGCAACTCTCCAATGCTTTTTTCCAATTTTTCGTTGGCTTTTTGTAAAAGCCCAGTCCTCATTTTCACCAGACGCTCCAACTCCTGCGTGAATAGTTTTTGTTCCTGAATGTCGGTACTTGTACCAATCCACATTTGTATTTCGCCGGCCTCATTTTTGTGCGGAATAGCCCTACTCAACTGCCAGCAGTAGGTTCCATCGTGTTTTTTAAACCGATGTTCAAAATGAAAATCTTGGCCTGTTTCAATTGAGTTTGCCCATCGCAGCACGTTTCCTTCCCGATCATCGGGGTGTAAAATTTCTATCCAGCCTTTTCCCATAATTTCCACCATGGACATGCCGGAGTATTCAAAAAACACCTCATTAAAATAATTCAATTGCCCACTCGCGTTGCACGTCCACACAAAATGTGGAATGGCGGTGGCTAATAGCCGGAATTGTTTCTCCCTGACTTGCAGTTTGTTTTTGGCTTCTACCGAGGCCGTTACTTCCATACCCACGCCAATAAGCGTTGCTTCTTCTTCGCCTATTAGGTGCATGGGATGAAAAATAAAATTAAAGTACACCTCTTCAAGGTTTCCATGCCGATGTATTGGAATCAAAAATTCGGTGGCATTGAAGGGGGTTCGGGTCTCCAGAGTATTGTTCAAAATAGGCAACAACATCTCCGCTGCTTCCGGCATGACCGACAACAATGGATTATCAAGCAACTGCTTTTCGGTACGGTCAACCAATGTAGAAAAGGTACTATTCACCATTTCAACCCGGAAATCAAGACCTTTTAGCACGCAAATGGCTAAGGGAGCCTCTTTAATTATCGTTCTAAAACGCATTTCACTCTCCTCCAATTTCCTCATGATGACCACCTTATGCGTTGTTTCGGTACAAGTAACCAAAACACCCCCGATATTGCCCTGATCATCCAGCACCGGGCTGTGGCTAAAAGTCCAAAACCCTGTTTGCATTTGTCCATCTCGGAAAATAGGAAATTCCTCGTCTTCTCGCCAAGTTGCCTCACCTTCTTCTACTACCTTTCGAAGGCTTTCTTCCAAAAAGGCTCTAGCCTCCGAAAATGCCTCCAGTACCGGCTGGCCCAGAATATTGGGGTGCTTGCCCTCCTTCCCTAAACTGGGGCGATAAGCGTCGTTATACAGCGAATAATACTCCTTTCCCCACATCAAGTACATCGGAAAACGCGAATTGAGCATAACACCTACCATGACCAACATACTAGTAGACCATTGGTCGGGTGTGCCCAAGGGATGATTTGCCCAATCAAAATTTCGGATCAAGGTGCCCATTTCGCCTCCACCTTTCAAAAAATTTAAATATGTGTTTTTTTTACTTAACTCCATAAATCTGTTTGGTTGAATCGTAACACAGTTATTATTTAAATGAAATTGCCCATCAAATTTTAAAGGAATAACAAAGATAAGGATATATTGAGCTTTCCAAGTGAATTAAATATCAAACGAACCTGTGTCCTAGTTATGAACCGAATTGACCGCCCTGACCACTACCTTTGCCTTTTAAAAATGTACGCCATGCTACGCGCCCAACAAATATTCTGCTGTTTTTTTGCTCTCCTACTTGCCAATACGCTGCCGGCACAAAATCCCGGCGAAGCCAAACGAATCGGCGAACGCGCCTATACCAACCAACGCTGGCAAGAGGCCCAAACCTACCTCGCCCAATACCAAGACGCCCGACCGGGCAACTTGGGCGTACTCACCAAACTCGGCATTTCCCTGTACCAGTTGCGCCGAGGCGAAGAAGCCCGCCGCTACCTCGAATACGTGGCTGCCAAATCGCCCAATACCAAAGACGCCGACCTGCTGTATTACCTCGCTGCTACGCGGCATGGCTTGGGCGATTGGGAAAAAGCCATCGCGGCTTATAAATCATACATGCGCAGCAGCAAATCCAAACACCCCCTGCGTGCCCAAGCAATTGACCAAATTCGTCGCTGCGTATCTGGTATGCAAGTTACTCAAAATAAACAAGTCGCACTCGTAGAAGGACTCGGTAATCGAGTCAATTCAGCAGGCGATGAATTTGCACCCATCCCCTCGCTCAACTACTCCGACCGACTTTATTTTGCCTCTGCCCGATCCGGCTGCATCGGCGGAGAACGCAACGCCGCCGGATATGAGGATCGGACGCGCGGACACTGGTGCAGCGATATGTTTACGGCCAACCTCAGCAACAGCGGCTGGGAAATAAAAGGCGGGCTGGGCGGCTTGCTCAATACGTCCCGTTTTGAAGTCCCGCTGGGCTTCAATTCCGATGGTCAAATTCTGTACTTTTTCCGGGGTTTTACGACCTACAGCGGAGAGATTTTTGCCGATACCGCTACCAAAAAAGATGAATACTCCATCAATCTTCCTGCCATGAACGGCCCCGTAAATGCTGAACAAGGTGATACTAATCCATTCTTTTTCAATGACTTAACGCTTGTATTCGCCAGTCGTAGAGCCGGCGGATATGGAGGGCTAGACCTTTGGTGGAGCATTTGGGCAGATTCTACTTGGAGTACGCCCGTTAATTTGGGGCCTGAGGTAAACTCCGAGTACGATGAGGATATGCCCTTCCTCGCTAAAGACGGCGCGACGCTCTATTTTAGCAGCAATCGAATTACCAGTATCGGTGGATTGGATATTTTTAAAACTGTTTTTGATGCCCAACTATATCGTTGGCAAATGCCAGAAAATTTGGGAATGCCCATCAATACTCCCCTCGATGACTCGTATTTTCGACTTTCGGCGGATGGCTTGACCGGCTTTTTCGCCTCCGACCGCATGGGTGGCCTGGGTGAGCGCGATTTGTACATCGCTTATTTTAGAGAAAGCCAACCCGAGCAGGCCCCCCCCAACACCTTAGCCGTTTTTACCCAAGCCGCAGAAATTGCCCCGCCCACACTGGACGTACAGGAATTGGTTATTCCCAACTTGGCTTACCAAAATGAGGCGGATATTTTAAGCGCCGCGCACTTGAAAACAATTGACCAAGTGGCCAAAACTACCCAAATGCTCCCGACGGCATACGTACTCGTAACGTCGCATACGGAGGCTTCTGGCCAACTTAAGTTTGACCTCTACAACGGCATCAAACGCGCTGAAATATTGGGGAAAGCCCTTGCTGAACGCGGAGTTCCGGCTAATAAAATTATTTTGAGAAGTGTTGGCCCCAATTTTCCCCTCGCGCGCGAGGTGCTGAATGCGGCCCCCAACCCCGCGGCCCCTGACCTGAACCGACGACTAGAGATGACCCTAACCGCGCTGGCCCCGCTCCCCATTCTACTCCGAATAGATCGGCCTTTTGTGTCCGAAATCATGGCGGCCAATGGGCCAGAACGCCTCGAAAAAGCCACCGAAGGGCTTTCTTACACGGTGCAGGCGGCCACCACCCGCCAAATTCTGACCAACGATGCGCTGGCTATGTTCAGCGATGTGCGCATAGAAACCCCCGTTGGCTCCGGCCAATACCGTTATACCGCCGGCAGTTTCAAAGAATACAGCGAAGCGGCACAACTCAAAAAAGAACTTCAAAACCAAGGATTTTCAGACGCCACGGTGGTCGCTTACCTACAAGGCATTCGAATATCTAAGGCGGAAGCCGTCGCGTATTTGAAAAAGTATCCTGACCTTGCGGGCTTCATACGCGGAAATTGACCGCTCATCTATCAATAGACTACACATTGGTAAAGCAACGCATCGAATTTTTGCGGGAAAGTTTGCGCAATCTACGCCTGACCGGTAGTGTAGCACCCAGCTCTCGCTTTTTATGTCGGGCGATTGTCAGCAAAATTAACCCTGAAAAAGCACGGGTAGTGGTGGAGTTAGGGCCGGGTGATGGCGTGATTACTAGGTTCATACTCGACCGACTCAAGCCTGATAGTCAATTGATTATCTTTGAGATTAATCCGGTTTTCATCGAAAAAATGCGCACCCATTTTCACGACCCTCGCATCACCATCATCCACGATTCGGCAGAAAATATGGGCACCCATTTTCAGTCGCTGGGAATCCAAGAGGTAGATTATTTTGTGTCGGGGATTCCATTTGTAATGCTCCCCGAAAGTTTCACCGAACAAATCATCCAAATGTGCAAAAACTGGCTTCCTACTGGTGGAAAATTCATACAATTCCATTATTCACCCCTCTTGTTTGGGCTGTACCGACGGGTTTTTGGAAATGCCCGTGTAGAGGTAGTTGCCCTCAATATTCCGCCAGCCATCATCATTAGTTGTAAAAAAAAGGCTGTTTAAACACGCCAAATCCTGCTTATATCATGAGAATTTTGATTTTTTTGGCCCTCACTTGTAGTATTGCTTCCTGCGGACCCGATTATTTTTATCAAGCGGAAAAAGAGATTGCCCAAGGCCGTTGGACGTACGCCGACACCCTGGATTTTGCCTTCGACATCCGCGATACAGCAGCGTTGTACAACTTGTACGTCCAGTTTGAATACGCCGATTCCTTTCCGAGTCAGAATATTTATGTGAAATTTCACACCCGTTTCCCTTCGGGAAAAAGACTTGGCAAGCCGCTTTCTTTTGATTTTTTTGATCCCTTGGGCAAACCTGCGGGCGACTGTTCGGGCCAAAACTGTAGTGCCCAAATTGCCATTCAGCAAAAGGCTTTCTTTGAAGCACCCGGCCAATACACCATCACATTGGAACAATTTGGCCGACAAGATTCGCTGCCAGGTATTACCAAAGTAGGCCTAGCCATTGAAAAAACGGGTAAAAAATAGGACTAATATTCCGCTCCAATTGGACAACAAACCATTCACAACCCATTGATTATCAATAATAATCACCGCCACACTTCACCTGCTCAAAGCCCAAAATTATGTACGCTTATTTAAAAGGAGAAATCACGCACCGTTCGCCTGCTTTTATCACTTTGGAGGTGAGTGGTGTGGGGTATCATGTCAATATTCCCCTCAGTACCTACACCGCTTTGCAAGGGCAAGAAAGGGCTACCGTTTATACCCACCTCATCGTGAAAGAGGATTCACATACCCTTTTTGGGTTCGCCACGCAGGTAGAGCGCGGTATGTTTGTGCTGCTAATCGGCGTAACGGGTGTAGGGGCTACCACCGCCCAACTCATCCTCTCATCCATGACGGTAGATGAAGTACGGGCTGCCATTTTGGGCGAACAAGCGCATATACTGCAAAAAGTAAAAGGAATTGGAGCCAAAACGGCCAAGCAAATCATCCTTGACCTCAAAAACAAACTCACGAAAGAGGCCCCTGATGCTGGCACACTCATGCCTTCGATGGTGGATAATACGGTGCGAGAAGAGGCGATCTCTGCGCTTATTTCCTTGGGTTTTGCCCGAATTGCGGTGCAAAAATCCCTCAACGGCGTCATGCGCGAGCATCCGAATGTCAGTAAAGTGGAGGAGTTGATTCGTTTGGCCTTAAAAAGCCTGGCCAGCGGTTAGTGGTTGCTGTGGACGCAGAAAAATAACGTAGTCTCATGCCGCCTCCGAGTAGCCAAAAGGGAATTAGATTTTTCGACAGCCGAGGCTTTTTGGTTACTTTTTGGCCTCAAAAAGTACCGGAAGCGACTAAAAACAGCAAATTTTGCACTTTCAGGCCTATTTTTGGGCAAATTATTTTGCGGATGAGTGGGTTGGACTCGGAGACTCTCCAACGTGGTGTTGGTTGGTTTGGCTCTAGCCTGACGGCTATGCTGCGTCCACCCCTAATTTTTCAACACCGAATCATCCGTGGCTGCTTCGCCAAAATCATTGACCAACAACAGCACCACCCGCCGATTCCATTTTCGGTTTTCCGGTGAATCGGTGCGGTCATCGCCTTCGTCTTTGTTGGCTAGCACCGGATTGGCCTCCCCAAACACCTCCATCAGCATTCTATCTACGCGTATCCCCTTGTATGCCAAGTAGTTGCGTGCAGAGCGGGAGCGGTTAGCCGATAAAACCAAGTTGGCCTGTGCGCCGCCTACCCCATCCGTAAATCCGTGAATTTTGAGTTTTAAAGATGGGTTGTCGCGCATTTTATCATAAAAACGATTCAGAACCGCCTTGGATTCAGGCGTAAGGCTGTACCGACCAAATTCGAAATAAAGGGTATTGGTGGTCTCTTTGCGCTGCGGATCTTGTACAAATACCGTCCCGTTGCGAAAGTACGGACAGCCGCCGCCACACAAAACGCGCTGCTCCTCCAAATCAATAATCAAAGCATACGAAAACCCTTTTGCCGCAATTTCCTTGCGCACTACTTCGGCTAGGTCGCGGGTGGCGTAAGAACCCGCGAAATAGCGGTATAAGCCGAGTTGGTCGGTCGTTTCAATGTAGGTCTCAATGCCTCTTTCCTCAAAAAATGAGCGCGGCATACGCTCTGCATAGGCCGCAATTTGCACCCTAAAATCTTGGGCAAAAAGCCCACTAGACATACAAATAAGCCCTATAACAAGCGGAATTTGACAGCGTACTTGCTTCATATCATACTGGTTTGTGGCGTATTTTGAAGGCAAAATACGCGATTTGAGGGTATTAAAAAAAATGTGGCATGACGCTGTTTCTCCTTTGGTTATCAAGCATTTAAACAAGGTGTGCCACGTTTTTCTGCGGGATTACAGCCAGCGCACCAACCCAAAATCCTGCCGATGCGGCAACATAGGATGTTTCGGGAACATGCGGAAGCCAAATTCAAACACACCCGCCTTAGGCGGAACAAACTGGCAGGCATACACCACTTCAGATCCTTTTTGAGATTTTATGCCCATTTCCCGAACAAATAACAATTCCAGTTCGGTCTCAGAGTGCCGTCTGTAAAACACCGCCTCTACGCCCACATCCTCTGGGCTTAAATCTTGCAGATGGAGTGTAGCAGAGGCCTCAAAGGATTCACCCAGCGGCAGTGAGCGATTAAAAGTATCGGGTGCATGCAAATCTATCAAGGCAATGGCTTCCCAACTGTGGCGAATTCGTGCCTTCCACTTTGCGAGCGCCTTCGCTTGCGCAAATTCATTTTGCTTGATTTGCTTGCCTCTCTCGGCAAGTTTGCTGTAAAAACGTGCCTGATAATCATCCAGCATGCGGCCCATCACAAATTCAGGCGCAATTTCCGCAATGGTATTTTTGATGTGACTCACCCAACGGACCGAAACACCCTGCTCATCTTGTTCGTAAAAGCTCGGAATGATATCGTTTTCAAGCGTATTGTAAATGGTTTCTGCATCCAACTCGTTTTGCAACGTCGGCTGATCTGGATAGGTATCTTTTTCGGGCAATGCCCAACCCGCTCCAGGCCGATACCCCTCGCACCACCAACCATCCAACACCGAAAAATTCATCACACCATTCATCACGGCTTTCATGCCGGAAGTGCCAGAAGCCTCCTTGGGTCGGGTCGGGTTGTTGAGCCAAACATCCACACCTTGTACCAACAATTTGGCCATTTCCATGCTGTAATTCTCCAAAAAGATAACTTTTCCCTTAAATGATGGGTTTTTTGTTATCTGATATACCAATCGGATAAATTCCTGTCCGCCTTTATCCGCCGGGTGCGCTTTACCCGCAAACAGGAAAATAACGGGCCGGTTGGGGTCATTGACGATGGCCGACAAACGATCTTCATTGGAAAACAAGAGGGTAGCGCGTTTGTAAGTAGCAAACCGACGGGCAAAACCAAACACCAGCGCATCGTCTTTGATGGCATTCACGATTTCAAAGGTGTTTCGAGGGTTTTCGCCCCGCCGCATGAGGTCTTCCGCCAGCGATTTGCGCACCCAGTCAAGCAGGCGCTTTTTTAACAGACGCCGAATCCCCATTATGTCGGAGTCGGGTACAGACTGAATTTTGGCCCACAGTTTTTTGTCCGTCTGCTTCAGTAAAATATCTTTCCCAAGGTGTTTCTCGTAATAATCCAACCACTCACGCGCCACCCAGGTCGGGAAATGCACCGAATTGGTCACATAACCGATGTTGCTCTCGGCGTGGTTATAGTCGGGGTTTAATTCTACAAACATCCGCTGACTGACCTCGCCGTGTAACCGACTTACGCCGTTCACTTCTTGGCTCGTTCGGATAGCCAAATGGCTCACATTGAAAAGTTCGTTGGCATTTTTCGCATCCAAACGCCCCAAAGCCATTAGGTTTTCCCAAGAAAGGTCGAGCGCGTAAGTATATTCATATAAATATTCGCGCAGTAAACCCTCCGAGAAGGTATCATGCCCAGCAGGTACCGGTGTATGGGTGGTAAATAGTTGGGTGGCACGCACGACTTCTAGGGCCTCATCATATCGCAAGCCCTTGTCTTTCATGAAGTTACGCAAACGCTCTAGTCCCAAAAATGCCGCATGCCCCTCGTTGAGGTGAAATAATTCCGGCTGAATGCCCATCGCCTCTAAGGCCCGCAAACCACCGATGCCTAAGAGCAATTCTTGCCGCAATCGGTTCTCATTATCGCCCCCGTACAACTGGTGTGTAATACTGCGGTCTTCCCAAATATTATCGTCAATATCGGTGTCCAAGAGGAACAGGGACATGCGGCCTACGGGCAATTGCCATACTTTGGCCCACACCGTGCGGCCACTCAAATTGACGTGAATTTTAATCCATTCGCCGCGCTCGTCGCGCGCGGGCTGTAGCGGCAGTTGGGTAAATTTAGATGGGTCGGAATGGTGCAATTGATCGCCACTCAGGGTAATGCCCTGTTGGAAATAACCGTAGCGATACAACAAACCCACGGCTACAAAAGAGGCATTTCGGTCGCTGATCTCTTTTAGATAATCGCCCGCCAACACACCTAAGCCCCCAGAATATAAGCGCAAACTCTGGTGAAGGCCGTATTCCATGCAGAAATATGCAATGTTAGCCGCTTTGGGCGCATGACCTTCGTCCATATACGCCCGAAAAGATTGGTGTACCCGTTTCATGCGAGCCATAAAGGCGGTATCCGCCTGCAACTGTTGCGCCCGCTCAATTGTAAGGTCGTCAAGCAGGGCTAAAGGGTTGTACTGGTGTGCAATAAACTGCTCTGGATCAATACTTTGAAACATCTCAGAGGCTTCGTGATTCCAGCACCACCAGATGTTCTGGGCCAATTCATGGAGTGGCGTCAGGGCTTCTGGGAGTTTTGGTTCGATGAAAATGCGCTTGAGTTTTGCGCTGCCTTGGGTCAGGTTGCCTACCATATTATTAGTATGATGTGAAGGTTCGGAGTGAATATGCGTCATAGCGGCGGCTAAGGTAGGGTTTCCTAGGCCGCTGGCCTAGGTTAATGATGGCGGGCTTTCAGCCCTAGGCCGCTGGCCTAGGTTGATGGGGGCGGGCTTTCAGCCCTTGGCCGCTGGTCTGGGTTGATGGTGGCGAGCTTTCAGCCCTTTTGACTATGTCTTTAAACTGAAGGAGATTAAGTATTGTACTATTACGGGACGGCCTTTATATTGACCGGGCGACCAGTTGGGCATGCTGCGCACTGCTTCTACACATCTTTGCATTCGGTCGTCTAGTTCATCTAAATAAGGAGTTTTGACCGGCACTACCGTATCAATTTGGCCATCTTCCCGTACCAAAAAATGGACTCTGAAGGTGGACTGAACTTCATCTCCTTTTTCGGCAAGTAAGTCACTCAAGGTATTGTGGAAATAATCCGCCTGAACCGCTGCACCTCCCGGAAATGCTGGACTGAGCTCCGTGACATAATAAACCAACGCTCCCTCCTCATTCACATAAGGGCTAACATCCACTTCTTGATATTGTAATCGCTTTTCAAAATCATAAAAGGTATCGCGAAGTACCCAGCCTCGGTATTCCATTTCACGAATCAAACTTACCTTTTTTTCTGGCTTGTTATGTTCGTGAAAAGAGTTCGCGGTAATCAGTGTCCAATCCTTCTGGGCCGACAAACTGAACGGCGCAAAAAGTAGTAGCAATAGGGTGAGTCGCACTATCATATTGTAGAAAAAAACAGGTTATCTAGTTGCACGATTTTTTATCCCAAAAAATTGCCCTCAACTCCGATACCACCACATGCCCATACGGGCAGCACTAATTTTAACAAACACCTTTAAACCACTGAAAGTCAAATGTTTATTGTGCAAATATGCCTTATGCAAGTGCAGGGAATTGACTGTCCAACGCACCGCAAAATCATAATATCGCCGAGGATAGGTACGTGGAAAATCCAAGTCCCGATCCGTATGCTCCGCCCAAGGCAGTGCCGAAAAAGCACTCGATTCCACCTCCTCGTACAAACCCGTCCCCTTAATTGGATACGCCACGGTAATGGTGAAAATGTCGGGGTTGGCAGCCTTCAGATGCTGTACCGTTTGGCGAATATCGTCCTCTGTT
>Ga0105045_10001959_pt1 | contig 17099 bp, 15 predicted proteins | sample MAT02_FD_78089 | JGI IMG/M metagenome (GOLD analysis project Ga0105045, IMG submission 78089) | Freshwater microbial communities from Lake Fryxell liftoff mats and glacier meltwater in Antarctica - MAT-02 (megahit assembly) | ecosystem: Environmental > Aquatic > Freshwater > Ice > Liftoff... | reverse complement strand
ACGACATCGGAAACTAGCGTCCGTTCCCAGTAGATCGGATTATAGAAATGCCGACCTGGACCTCGCATTTCGCGCATCACACCGACTTGACCCGCTTCGGCCAAACGTCCCGGTTGTGATTCTTCGGCGGGGAAAATCAGCGGCCCCTTGTAGCGCAGCAATAGGCTTTGGCCCTCCGGCACGTAAATGCGGCAAACATACCAATCGAAGGCGCCATACGCGAGTCCGGCGACCAGTAATCCCAGCAGTGCGAAATTGATACTCGATCGCGTGATTCGATTTAACATAATTCTTATAACCCCTCGTTGGCTGGCGTTTCGGATTCGGGTGCGGTCTCATTGGTGCGAGTCAACGATTTTTCAGTCTCGCTATCCTCACCCTCATTCTTCGTTGCGATGTCGCGGTCCGACGGCGACGCGAGCGGCGAATTGAAATCCTCAAAGATCTGCATAATCGGGCTGTCCGCTGTATTGACCATCATCCGCTTAAAAGAGGGTGCGAGTTTTCTCAGCATGACCCAGCGTGCATAACCATTCCCATCGCCGTTGTACGCGGACACGGCTTGTTTCCAACCGGCGGCTTCGGCCTCGTTGCCAAACCGGATGACGTCCGCGTCTGCTTGGCCGAGCGCCATGATCGCACTGGCTTGATCCGCGGCCGCGGCCAATTCGGTTGCGGCGACCTGCTTGCGTTGGTTGGCCGCGATGACGGCGACTTCTTGTTCGCGTTTTGCTTCGGTCGTCAGTTTTACAACTTCAAGTTCGACTTCGACCATCGCCTCCTTTCGCTTGACCATCTCCTGTTCGACTCGCAGTTCTTTCTCGCTGGCCTGTTGTTCAATCTGTTTCAAGTATTGTTCGGCTTGTTGAACCGCGATTTGTCGCTCTCGAACGGGCAGCGCGATTTGTTGGGGCGGCGAGATTCGCGTGATCAGGGCTTGAACGATTTCGATCCCCTGGCTGCGGCACGTTTCCTCAAGAGTGGACTGGAAATCATGTTGGAATTCCAATCGCTTTTCGCCAATGATAAATTCGCGGCCCGAGTGATTGCTGCCCTTCAGACGGCAGAATGAACGGGCGTTGGGAAGAATGATTTTCTTGATGATTTCTTCTTCGACGCGGGCGTCACGTCCATCGTCATTGTCGTTGTCGTTATAAGTCACAAAGACTTCGGCCGCCCGATCGGGCGCGACGCGGAATTCGATCCGGCCATCCAGGGTGACAAAAAATCCGTCGCGGCTGGGGAAGCCCATTTCGCCACCGGTGTCCAGGTTGAAACGCTGGCTGCGACAATCGACAAGGTTGACCCGTTCGACGTACGGATTGATGTAATAGACGCCGGGATCGAGCGTGTCTTTTTGGACCCCGCGAAAGCCTTTTTTGACGAGCATCGTATTGGGTTGCTCCGGCATCGGCGCGGACAGTAATGTCACCACGCCCTTGAACCCTGCGGGCACGACCACGGGATCATGCAATTCGACAAGCTCGGCGTAATTGTCGCGGTCGAGGCGGGGTTGCGAGCCCGCGTCATAGAGAATGGCGTTGATGGGATACCGCCCCGGACGCAGTACCTCGGGGTCAATGCCTTTGCGGTCCACGGTGTCGGCGATCAGGTTTCCATAACCAAGTTCGTCGCCATAAAGCCGTATGCGAACCCCAAGCTTGTCGCCGGGGATTTCGATTTGAGGAACGACATCCCATTCCCAATTCCAAGGGTTGTAAAAATACCGACCTTCGGAAAGCACTTTGCCCTGCAACCCTTTTCGTTCGCCAAATAATTCCGCGGGGACGATTTCCACATCGTTGGTGATGTCGGGGCCCGTTTTGCGAGTCATCACGGCGAGGTGTCCGCTGGGCACGTCGATGCGGCAAAACAGAAAGATCCAGACCACCAATCCGATCAAACCGGCAATGCCAAAAAGGATGACGCTGCCGATTTTTCCGGTGGTCCAGAGGTTTTGAAATCGTTCCATCGGCGATTCGGAATATTGAGACGAGCGATTGGACATAATGTGACTCCGATGGCGAAAACGGCGAGCGACGTACCTCTTGGGGCACGCAAGCCTACCTTTTGCGGGCGCGCGAAACCCCACAAATTGCCAATAATCTTGCTTTTGATCGATTTCATCCGCTCACGGAGGCTTCAGTTATGATTGGGGCCCGCATTCGTTTGCGGGTTTCCCACGCTTCCCCACCCACCGTTCCAGAGATCAGCCGATGTCGATCCGTTCCGTAACTTGGTCGTTGTTTTGTTTGCCCAGCCTCGTGGTCGCGATGGCGTCCGTCGCCAATGCCCAATTGCCAACCGGTTGGCGGGCTCACGATTGGGATCGCGCCGAGGCGACCGTGGTGACGCCCGGTGACGCGGCGCTGCCCGTTCCGCCACCGAGCGATGCGGTCGTCCTGTTCGACGGCAAGGACCTTTCGCAGTGGTGCGACAACGAGGGCAACCCGGCGAAATGGATCGTCAAGGATGATGTCATGGAATCAGTTCCCGGCAGCGGTTACGTGTTCACCAAGCAGGCGTTCGGCGATTGCCAATTGCACGTCGAATGGTCCGCGCCACAGAAGGTCGAAGGCAGCAGTCAGGGGCGCGGCAACAGTGGCGTGTTCCTGATGGGGTTATACGAAGTCCAGGTTTTGGACAGCTTTGAAAACCGCACCTATGCCGATGGCCACGCCGCGTCGGTGTATGGCCAATACCCACCGCTTGTAAATGCGAGTCGCAAACCGGGCGAGTGGCAATCGTATGACATCATCTTCCACCGCGCCCGTTTTACCGCCGATGGCGACTTGCTTAGCCCGGCACGGCTCACGGTGCTGCACAACCAGGTCTTGGTCCAGGACAACGTGGAATCGCTCGGCCCGACAAGCTGGCTGCAACATTACCAATACAGCAACACGCCGGAGCAATTGCCCCTGTCGCTACAGGATCACGGCAATCCGGTGCGTTACCGAAATATTTGGATCCGCACGCTGAAGGAAAATCCAAGACCGCTACCAACAACCCCCTATCGCACCGACGTCATTCAATTGGCATCGTCGGAACTTGATGGTTACGTCGGCGAATATGGAAACGTGCGGATCGGTCGCGAAGGCCGGCACTTGACGCTCAACATGGGCGGTCGCCCGATGGAATTGATCGCCCACACGCCCACCAATTTCAGCGTTCGCTATACCGCGATCACCCTTCAATTTGAGCATGACAAAGATGGCAAACCGGTCGCGCTTGATTTTATGATGGCCGGCGACACGAGTCGCATGGAACGCAAAGTCGACGAACCAGCGGCAGAGATTGAACAAGAAGAGGGCATGGAAGAAGAGGACATGGAAGTCGAAGAAGATGTTGAAGACGAAGAAGACATGGACGAAGATGATGAGGACGATGACATGGATGATGAGAACAATGCCACACGCTAAGACGATTCTCAGTTTGGCTTTCACCCTGCCCGCGCAGCGGGAGGGTCGGACGTCAGTCCGGGGAGGGCAACACCGTCGTGCCACCGCATCGAGTCGAGGTGTTACACTGGTGGGTTAAACCATGACCGCTTCACCCATGCGAACATTCAGGGACGTGCCCTTTGCCACGATCAGCCATCAACCAATTGGTCGAGAATCAAACGCTCGAACAATCTTTTCAAGCCGCGGACAAGCAATTGCGAGTCAATCGCCAGGGCGGCAAATACCTATTGCTCAAATTGGCCGACCGATCGGGAACGATCAGCGCCATGGTTTGGAACGCGGACGAGCGGCAATTCGAATCGTTTGATCGCGGCGATTACGTGTCCTGCAAGGGACGAACCCAGGTTCACAACGGCAACCTGCAATTGATCGTCACCGACATCCGCCGGCTCGATGCTCATGAGGTGGATACCAGCGACTTTGATCGCTTCGATCCCTCCGAGGCCGCGAAATGGTCGACGAAGCTGGACGGGATCGCTCACTCGATTCGCAACGTTCACCTTCGATCCATCCTCATGGCGTTTCTCGATGACGAACCGTTCATGACACGTTTTAGCGTCGCCGCCGCCGCGGTCAACAACCATCACGCATACCCCGGCGGACTGCTGCGTCACACCGTCGAATTGATGGAGTTGGCGGCGCTGGTCGGTCCGCGATATCCGATGATCGATACCGAATTGCTGGTCACCGGTGCGTTCTTGCATGACATCGGCAAGGTCGACGAAATGTCGTCCGGCGGCGAAATTTCCTACACCGATCGCGGCCAGATGATCGGCCACTTGGTAATCGGTGTGCAGATGCTTGGCGAAGCGATCGCGACGATCAATGCCCAATCGCCAGAGCCCTTTCCCGACGATATTCGTTTGCACTTGGAACACATGATCCTCAGCCATCATGGGTTGTTGGAATATGGCAGCCCCAAGGTGCCGTTGACGATGGAAGCCATCGCGCTGCACCATTTGGACAACATGGACGCAAAATTATCCGCGGTCGCGTCGATCATTGACAGCGACATTTCGGCGGACGGCCATTGGACCAACTACAACCCGTCGCTGGGACGCAAGTTGTGGAAACCGGCCCGGTCGTCATGAGTGCCCCACCACGCACCGCGGTCATCCTGCTGTCCGGCGGCTTAGACAGCGCGACGTGTTTGGGAATCGCACGGGATGCCGGTTTCATCTGCCACGCGATCTCGTTCCGATATGGCCAGCGCCACCTTTACGAACTGGACCGCGCCGAAAAAATCGCCTCACGTGAACGCGTCGCAAGCCACCGCATCATCGACATCGATCTGGCGCAGTTCGGTCACTCGGCGCTAACGGATGTCGAAATCTCGGTCCCCAAACATGGCACGGCGTCCGAGATCGGATCCGAGATCCCGGTGACCTATGTGCCGGCCCGAAACACGGTGTTCCTTTCGCTCGCGCTGGCGATGTCGGAAGTGCTCGGTTGCCGCGACATTTTTATTGGCGTCAACGCACTGGACTACAGCGGCTACCCCGATTGTCGACCGGAGTTCATCGTCGCGTTTGAGTCGATGGCAAACTTGGCGACCAAGGCGTCGGTCAGTGGCACTCGACCGCTGACGATCCACACTCCGTTGATCGCGTTGACCAAGGCTGAGATCATCGAAAAAGGGTTATCGCTGGGCGTCGATTATTCGTTGACGCTGTCGTGCTACGACCCCGGCGACGGCGGTCGTGCGTGCGGACAATGTGACGCTTGTTTGCTGCGGGCGAAGGGGTTTCGCGAACGCGGGATCGACGACCCGGCGCAAGCAGGAATCGTCGCGTCATAGGCTGGCGGGCTGACTTGCTGCGTCACTCGCTCAGCCGTTCAATTTCTTGAGCCGCTTGCCCTGGGGGCCTGGCTTGCGGCCTCGGCGCTTGCCCAGTTCTTCGGGGATGTATCGCGGGTCAACTTTGTGCAGCAGTTTTGTGATGCACAGCTTATTGATACTTAGCTCCTGCTCCGTCGATTCGTCTTTCAATGCCTCGTGAAGACTGGCTGGCAAGCGAACGGTGATCATTCGCATCGGCTCGCAGGTGTCGCCTTTGCCGGTGTCCTGGGTTCGCATGGCGGAGAGCATCATGTGGACTTCGATGAACTCGTCGGACAGCTCCCACACCAGCCTCTGTTCCGGCGTGGTGAACAACTGGCTCGCGACACCTTCACCGGCCAATATCTCTCGATAGAAAATGACCCAGTTGTCCGTTTGGGGAAACAGCTCGATCGCGATCCGGCGGACCTCGGCGGGGCGATCTTCGATGGACAGCTTAAGGTTTACCGGCGGCAGATGAATACCGCCGGATGGCGGAAACGACGACTTGCCATCGGCTACCGGAGTCCCACCAGATGTGGGCTTGGCCGCCGACGCCATCGCACCGGAACCGAGCGGCAACGCGGCCGACGTTGTGTAGCCGCCGCTGTAGTCCGTGTGGGACGCCAGCGCGGGTGAGGAGGCATGGCGGCGAAGCGAAGACAGCTCATCGTTAAGTGGCGTCATGAAGGCGGTCCTTCGGTATCAAGGGGAAAGCGATTTGGATTTCACTGGGATGCCCCGCTCGCGGCTTCGCCACCGTTGGCGAAACCCGCGGTCGAGTGGCCCATCCTTCATCCCCATCAAACCGATCACCGAAACCCTTGCTAGCGTCACGACTTAAGGCGAATTTGCTATCACTGCCTAACTTCTGCGCATCACTGCCTCACGCCGGGCATTTCGGTAGCTGCATAAAAAACAGGCAGCCCTTTCTTGTGCAAAGACCAAGTGTCCTGCTCGCCGCACGGGGCGTTTGGGGATAAATGTCCCCAAACGAAAAGAATATCGCCCGAATTGGCTTCGCCAGCCGCTTTCCGGTGACGAAGCCAGCGTCAACGCACCGCGTTGCGACCCTATTCACCTCAAAGAATTCCCGCGGCCGCCAAATCGAATTGACGACACTCGACGTGTTTCCCCGGTCGGGGGGCGGCGCGTTTCAGGCTTGTCCATTTTGAGAAGTCAAGTCGATGGTTGGGAGCCGTCCCCGGCCTCAAACTCATCGACCACGTCGCGGCATCGGTCGGCGATATCGTTGACGTCCTCGCGGTCATCTGGCTTTACGAACAACCTCGACTCGTCGCCCTCGCGGACATAGAACCATGTCCCAGTGGTGACGACGCTCGTCGCTCTCGGGGTGATCGTCGGAACGGATGGCCGGCCGTCGTCATCGTCCATCGCCCAAGCCGCTGGTGTCGCCCGATCACCCGTTTTGAGCTCGCCGACGATTCCGTCCAGAGGCCGAACACCGGGCATCCGAATTCCATATCCGTGCTGGTCGCCGACGATCACTGGGACATGAATTTGGGGGCTGCGGATCGGACCGGCTCGATGACCGACCCAGCCGTTTTGGCCGAGGCAAAAACCGCTGGTGCCGACGAGCAGAATCGCGATATCATCGCCGTGCGCCGCGATGGTCTCGGCCACGATTCCTATCCACTGGTCCAGCGCCCGGACCTGCAACCCATACGTGTCCATCCATGACGTGATCAGGTCGGGGTGAGCATCTTTGGGGATGGCAACGCGCGGCACGATGCAGTCGTCAAAAAACGGCGGTGGTGAGTGGTCGATCGGATCGACTTCGGCTTTGGGATTTGAGGCGGCTTCGAAATCTTCCATCAACCACTGACCGATGTCACTGGGCGGCTCGATCCCCTCGTTGTCGCTGTCATCGCCAGCAACCCATTCGCTCGGTGCATCCCAGATTCGGACCAGCGTGTCGCAGTGGACCCACAGCGTCGACCAGTCATCTGGTTCGGCGATCCGTTCGAGTAGGGGAACAAACAATTTGCCCATCGCCGTCGATTCGATGTCTTCGGCGGGGACGCATGGGCACGTCATGTCCGGAATGGCTTCGACGATGGTGCACTGGGAAAACCCTTTTTGCTCGGCCAATCGGCTGAGGTCTGCCGCCGCCGGGCCCGCGGTCAAAAAGCATTCCGCCGCACCCGACCCGGCAAGGCGATCGGACCAGAACCGCGCGAGCGTTTCGAGCGTGTCATCATGGGTGATGATGACGCGGTCATAGACCGTCCCCAAGGCGGCGAGCGCGTCGATCGCGGGAGTTTCCAGCCACGACGATCCGTAGGCTCCCAGGGCGGAGATCGCCAGCCCGTCGCAGGTCAGCACGACCCATCGTTTCGGCATTTTTTGTCCAAGGGTTTATCGATTCGAATGAGTGGCGAAAGTCCTCGCCAACACGTAGTCGTCAACCTATCGGATTTGCCGTATCCTGACCGCCCCTCACTCTTTTTCTGCTCCCTCTTTACCCGTGCCCGCGTCCGGTGATGGTGCCAATGTGACCGCAAAAATTCTGTTTCAATTCGACGTCGACTCGCTCGCCAGCACGTTCGACGCCGTCGTCGCGATCGATTCGGGCGTCGACCATCTGGTCACCCGCGCCGGCGTCACCCGCGATAATGTCGAGACGCTGGTCCATGGTGCGATCTTTACCCGGGGCATCGATCAATTGCACCAGACCGCGATCTTCGTCGGCGGCAGCGACGTTGCGGTTGCCGAACAGGTGACGGCAAAAATCAGCGAATGCTTTTTCGGCCCGCTGCGAGTCTCGGTTCTGCAGGACGCGAGCGGTTGCAACACGACCGCCGCGGCCGCCGTCATCTACGCTGGCAAACATATCGATTACGCGTCGTCGCGGGTCGCGGTCTTGGCGGGCACGGGTCCAGTGGGAAAGCGCGTCGCCGAATTGGTCGCGCGGCTCGGTGGGTCGGTGCGATTGGCGTCACGAAATCTGCAGCGTGCCACCGAAGCGGCAAACTCGGTCGTCGAACGAGTCACTGGCGCGGACGTCGAGCCGTTCGGCATCGTGAACACAAGCCAGTCACTGGACATGCTGGACCAGTGCGACGCGGTGTTCGCGTGCGGTGCCAGCGGCGTGGTGTTACTCGACGCGGCAACCATCGCCAAAGCCAAATCGATCAAAGTCGCCATCGATTTGAATGCCGTGCCCCCGGCGGGCATCGAAGGCATCGCGGCGATGGACAAGGCCAAATTGATCGAGGGCATCGTGTGCTATGGGGCACTCGGAGTCGGCGGTTTGAAAATGAAGATTCACCGCGCCGCCATCAAGTCGCTATTTAGTGGCAACGACCGGATCCTCGACGCCAGCGAAATCCTGCAGATCGGCCAATCACTTTGAGCGACCCCGGGGCGTAGAACGATAAACTTTCATGCGACGCTTAGACCTCTCGTTCGATAACCCCGCGATGAACCTTGCGCTCGACGAAGCGTTGCTGGTCGATGCCGAAAATGCGCGACGCGGTGACGATGACGAGGTGATCAGGTTTTGGCGTTTTCAGCGAACGGCCGTCGTGATGGGACGCGGTACGCGGATGCATGACGAAGTCGATTTGGATTTCTGCAAGGCGTCATTCATCCCCGTGCTCCGCCGGTGCAGCGGTGGTGCGTCGATCGTCGCGGGTATCGATTGCCTGATGTACAGCGTGGTGATCAGCATGCACACGCGTCCCGAATTGCGAAGCGTCGATAACGCCCACCGATTGGTGATCGGACATCTTGCCGATGCCGTATCCAAGCAACGCGATGACGTCCGCGTTCAGGGCATTTGCGACTTGACGCTTGGGGATAAAAAGTTTTCGGGCAACAGTCTTCGCGTGGTCAAGAATCATCTGCTGTATCACGGAACGATCCTGTTGGGCGTCGATCCTGATTTGGTCCAGCGATGCCTAAGGACGCCGCCACGCCAACCCGATTATCGCACCGGACGCAGCCATGATGATTTTGTGACGCACATCGATCTCGACCCAGTGAGATTGTGCGATGACCTCGCCGCGACGTACGACGCCGGCGAGATCATGGACCCTTGGCCCGATGCAACCATGCGATCGCTATACGAAGAAAAGTATGGCCGCGATGATTGGCATCATCGCCACTGAGTTGCCCGGCATCGCGAACTCGCAACGGAGACTTCTCTGAAGCGCACGCATTTCACCCTGCCCGCTGATCCTATTCCGATTTTTCTTCGAACATCGCGCTGATCGATTGGTCATGGTGAATCCGCTTGATCGCTTCGGCGAGCAACGGTGCGACGGTCAACACGTGCATGTTGGGAAGACGCTTTTCGGGTGGCAACGGAATGCTGTTGGTGATCGCGATGGAATCGATCGGCGTCTCACGGAGCCGCTCGATCGCAGGTCCACAGAGCACACCGTGGGTACAGGCGATGTGAATTTCCGCCGCGCCGGCTTTGCGCAACAAACGCGCCGCACCGCAGATCGAGCCCCCGGTGCTGATCATGTCGTCAAACATCAGCGCGACTTTACCTTCGATCGGGCCGCCGATGATCGTGCTCTGCCGGACTTCGGATGCGGTCATGCGTCGTTTGTCGACGATCGCGATCGCTCCGCCGAGTCGTTTGGCATGACCAACGGCTCGCTTGATGCTGCCCTCATCGGGGCTGACGACGACGATGCGATCGGCGGACAGCCCGCGACGAAGGAACGACTCGTTCAACACCGGCGCGGCGTAGAGGTGATCGACCGGCACGTCGAAGAAACCTTGGATTTGCGGTGCGTGAAGATCCATCGCGAGCACGCGGTCGGCCCCAGCACGGGTGATGATGTTGGCGACCAATTTGGCCGTGATCGGAACGCGGCCTTCGTCTTTGCGGTCTTGCCGCGCGTATCCAAAGTAAGGAATGACGGCGGTGATCCGGTTCGCGCTCGCCCGTTTGCAACTGTCAATCATGATGAGCAATTCCATCAAGTTGTCGTTGCACGGCGGACAAGTCGGCTGGATCAAGAAGACATCGCGACCGCGAACGTCATCATCTAACTTGCAATAATTCTCGCCATCAGGAAACTTTCCCAGCGTGATCGCGGAGGGCTTCAGGTGCAGGTGTTGGCAGATTTCGGCCGCCAAATCGGGGTTGGCCCTGCCACTGAATATTTTCAATTCTCGCATTATGCGTTGCTTACCTCGTAACCCATCTCACGCATTTTGGTATCGACCATCGCCAATTCCGCCTGGTCGTTGATCGACAGCGATTCGCATGGTTCCAGCACCGGCAGCGCCTCGACCTTGCGACCCGCTTGGTACAGCAACGCCGCACAATCGGTCAAGTAATACTCGCCCTGGCTGTTATCGTTGCCCAGTTTGTCGAGTGCCCACATCAGGTCGGGACCATGGAACAAGTACGTGCTCATGTTGACCTCGCGAATCGTGCGCTGGTCTTCCGTCGCGTCCCGATGCTCGACAATGCCGGTGAACGAACCCTCGGCGCTGCGAACGATTCGGCCAAGGCCCGTCGGGTCCGGTTTCATCAATGTTCCGAGCAACAGCGCGGGTTGGTTGGTTTCAAAGTAGGTGAGCAGCTTTTGTAAACTCGAAGCCTGCAGCAGCGGCGAATCACCGGCAACGACAATGACCGGTCCGGTGCGACCCGCCAAGTGTTCCCGGCACTGCATCACCGCATGTCCGGTACCCAGTTGTTGCGACTGGGTAACAAACGATATCTCAGGACGAGTCGCCAGCGCCGTGCGAACGTCGTCGCCGCGATGCCCAATCACGACGACTTTTTCATCAAAGCCCGCTTGGTCCAACGCGTCGAGCACAAAATGGATCATCGGTCGACCGCAGACCGGGAAAAGAACCTTCGGCAAGTCGCTTTTCATTCGCGATCCCTTGCCAGCAGCGAGCAGGATCGCCAGGGGAGAAGTCGTCATCGGGAACCAGGTTTACAGGGTCGAGTAAGGCGGGGCGGTCCTTATCGTGGTCGCTGACCCGCTCGACGACAAGGTAGCCTTGCCCACGCTGAGCCAACAACCCCGAACGGTCTGGCACTGGCCCCACTCCTTTTGGTATCACCAATCTTTACACTCGACCTATTCCGCTCGCCGCCCGAATGAGTCCATGGACGACGAAAACGATTCGCTTCACCGCAACCGACGCTTCGCTGATCTCTGCCTGTACGGGTTCGTCCGCGCACTCGTCGCCGTGATCCAAGTTTTGCCCTTCGATATGGCCGATCGATTTTGTGGCGTGATGGCGACGCTGCTGACCCGGTTCACATCGATTCGCCGCAAAACGCTGACGGAAAACTTTGACAAAATTTTCCCCGACTCGACCAAGGCCCAGCGAGCCGCGCTGACATGGGCAATGTGGCATCATCTGCTGCTGATGATTTGCGAAATCGCCTGGGCACCGCGACGATTGCACCTCACAAACTGGACCAAACATTTTCGGCTGCGTGACAATCGTGTGATCCTGCGACACCTGCTCAGCGGTCGTCCGACGATCATGGTGACGGGGCACTACGGAAATTTTGAGATCTGTGGTTACGTGGTCGGATTGATGGGGTTCCCCACCGTGACGATCGCGCGTCGATTGGACAACGGGTTCCTCCATGACTTTTTGGCTGACTTCCGAGGCACGCACGGCCAATTCATGGTCGACAAAGATGGCTGTGCTCCGCTGATTGATCGCCATTTGCAATCCGGCGGACTGGTGTCATTGCTCGCGGACCAGCACGCGGGCGATCGCGGTTGTTGGGTCGACTTTTTGGGTTGCGAAGCGTCGTGCCACAAAGCCCTCGCGCTGTTCTCATTGACCAGCAACGCACCGATGGTCGTCGGCTATACGCGACGCATCGGCCGGCCGATGCAGTTTGAGAGCGGTTGCCAATCCGCTGCGGATCCCCAGAACGATGTCGATGGCGTGTGCGGCGGAGTGCGTCCATTGACGCAGTGGTACAGCGACCAACTGGGTGCCACGATCGCCCCCGCGATTGAGCAGTACTGGTGGCTGCATCGTCGTTGGCGAGTCAAACCATCCAAAGCAAAAGCAGCGCCACCGGCCAACGCGATCACGAACGCGGCGTAGGCATCACTTATTATGTTTCACCAAAAGGTGTATTCGCTCAACACTCGCTCGTAGGCATCGACCATCGCGTCCCAGCCGAATCGATCGGTGACGTCTCGCGCCGATGCGCCAAGACGCTGACGATTGGTATCGTCAATCATCAATTTTCGCATGGCTGCGGCCAGGGCTTCCGGATCCTCGGGAACCAACCAACCGTTTTGATCATGACGGATGATCTCGCGCGGTCCGCTTTCGCAATCGACGGCAATGACCGCCACCCCAACCGCCATCGCTTCGAGCAACGCCGACGGAAATCCCTCGTACCGGCTGGGCAATATAAACATGTCGGCGTGGCGATACTCTGGCCAAATCGGACGCACCCAACCGGGCATCGTGACGCGTTCCTGAATCCCATGGGCAACGATTTGTTGCTGCAATTTCTCCCGCAGGCTGCCCTCACCGACGATGCGAAGATTCCACTGGGGATGATCGCTCGCGAGCGTCGCGAACGCATCGACAAGCCGATCAAACCCCTTCTCGTGTTCCAATCGACCGACGCCCAAAATCATTTTGCTTTGCACATTTCGCGGCGTGCCGTCGCTGGGAGGCGGCACATCGACCGCCGATGGAATCACGATGGGATCGTTTTGGCACCAGGGCGCGACGGTTTTCGCGGCGTCCCGAGTCAACACGACCACCTGGTCGGCACGACGGTAAAGTCGACGACGCATCATCGACCATGGCTCACGCATCGTCTGCATCTTGGGGTCGCTCCGTTCGCTGACAATGGTTCGGATCCCTAGCCCGCGCGTGGCGATCATCACCAGCACGTTGGTCGAATCGCAAAAACTCAGCACCACGTCGGGCTTGGATTGACGGATCGCCGCTCGCAACGCGTTGATCCGCGAGAGGTTGTTGGCAATCGCCGAAAACGTGGATCGGCTGGTCGCGGCGACGTCCAACAGGACACGCCGGACGGCGGGATCAACGGTGTGTCGATCTTCGCGGCCATCGTCCAGCGTGATCAGCGTGACGCCGTGTCCTCGAGATCGCAATCGCGACGCCAAACCCGCCATGACGCGTTCGGCACCGCCGCCGTCGAGTGAATGAATGACGCACGTGATGTTCATCGCGATCTCGGTTTTCCCATCCGTTCGGTCCCGGCGCAACCATTGGTTATGAATGAGCCATTAGGGATGGGCGGCTATGACTCGACGAGGACGCCGTCGATCAATTCGGCACGACGGCCCATCGCGCTGGCCAATGAATCGCTGTGCGTCACGCTGATCAACATCGCGCCGCTTTGCGATTGCAATTCCAACAGCAATTCGACCATCCGCTCGGCGGTACGCCGGTCAAGGTTCCCCGTCGGTTCGTCGGCCAGCAGCAGCGAGGGTCCGCGAAACAGAGACCTCGCGATCGCGACCCGCTCGCGCTGGCCGCCGGACAACTCGCCGGGCAGGTGCGTCATCCGGTCGGTCAATTCCACACGGCGTAACAATTCGATCGCCCGGTCGCGATCCTCCGCCATCGCCGGCCCGGTCGCGAGCGCGGGGATGAGAACGTTTTCCAGCACGGTCAATTGAGGCAGTAGATGATGGTCTTGGAAAATGAACCCGATATTTTTATTGCGGAACGCGGCCAGTTTATTTTCACCGAGCGAAAACGGCTCGATCGAATCCAATTGAACCAAGCCGCCATCGGGCTTATCAAGCGTGCCGAGGATGTGCAGCAGCGTGCTCTTTCCACACCCGCTGGGCCCGACGACGGCGAGCGAATCGCCTGCCTGCATCGTCAACGAAAGGCCACGCAAAACCTCAAGCCGCTCGCCGCCAAGGTAGTACGACTTGTTCAAATTCTGGACGACTAATTTGCTCATCGCGTCAAGGTTCCTGATCGTGATGCGCCCGCCGGTGATGTTCCCATCAGCGCGTGAACCGCGGCACCGATGTCTGGCTTTCGCATCAAGGACTCGCCCACCAGGATCGCCTTGACGCCACCGCTGGCCAACAAGCGAACGTCATCATTCGTTGCAATGCCACTCTCGCCGACGACCAAGCGGTCCTCGGGGATCAATTTCCTCAGCTTCAGGGTGTGATGCAAATCGGTTTTGAACGTCCGCAGGTCACGATTGTTGACGCCGACCAATCGGGTGTCTGTGGCCAGCACCGCGTCAAGATTTTCGATGTCGTATAACTCGATCAATGTCTGCAAACCCAACTGCGTCGCCTGATCATGAAGCCGCCGTAATTCATCCGCGCCGAGGCACTCGGCGATCAACAGCACGCAATCGGCACCCGCAACGCGAGCTTGCAGCAATTGATATTCGTCGACGATGAAATCTTTACGCAGCAGCGGCAATGAAACCTGTTGTCGAATTCGTCGCAGGTAATCGAGGTCGCCTTGAAAGAACGGTCCGTCGGTCAACACGCTGATGCACGACGCACCCGCGGACTGATACGTTTTCGCGATTTCGACGGGATCAAAGTCCTCGCGAATCAATCCGGCCGATGGGCTGGCGCGTTTGACTTCGGCAATCAACCGGACATCATCTCCGGCCGCCAATGCCGCGTAGAAATCTAGCGTCGGCGGCATATCGACGACTTCAGCCCGCAGCTCGGCGGCGGGGATCAACGATTGGTCCGCGGCGATGGTTTGCCGCGTCCGAGCGACTATTTCGTCAAGGATGGTCATCGGCGTCGAATCGCGTCGGTGTAAGCGGTGGGGGATGACAAACTATTGAGCGATATCTTTTCTAACGTTTCGTGAGCATTTTGCTAGGCGACCGAGTCGGGCACGAGTCCGAAGGCATGAGCCAAGACCGGGCGATCTCTGGTATACTGGGGGGTGCTCAACCACCGTCCATCCAATAAAAAACCCTCCGGATTTCTCTGGAGGGTTGCTTTGCTTAAGACAATTGAGAAACCGAATCACCAACCCGGATCCACTGTTTCCTTGGCGTTCTTGGTTCCGAGGGCACCCCAAATGCCGTAAGGGCTAATTTGGCCCGGTTGCTGATTAGCCTGGCCAAACGCGATCACGTTTTGATTGCCCGCTTCGATCGAATCCGTCACAAACTTCACACCACCGTCGGCCATCAGGACGTGAACACCGCCTTGGTGCTTACTCGATGCAGTAAATATACCACGGCTGTTATGATGAACGATCACGTTGTAACTATTTGGCGGACGAATCGTCGTGAACACCGTGAACTGAGGTGATGCATTTGGCCATCGTCGTCCCCGTCCGTGCTGAGCTGGATCATCGATCGGAACGCCTTGTGCCCAAAAACGAGGCCGTAGTGGATCGATGTTGACAGGCGTATTGTGAGACTCTGGAGAGACCTGTTCGGCGTTGCCGACGATCAGGGCAACGCCAGTGAAATCTCTCGAAAGGTCGTAGACTACATTCTCACCAGCGGCGATCGTGTTCGAGAGGCCGTCGGTGATGTCGCGGAATCGCGACCAGTGCCGGGCACGGAATACGCCGCGAGCCCAACGCGACCCGGCTTCGGCACCCCAATTGCCGTCGCCGCTTGGATTGCCGTCTTCCCAAACGCCGCCGTGGTGTTGTTCGTAGAAAGCATCACCGGCGCAAGCGCTGTAATTGGTGAAAGCGACCGCGGTCGGAATTTTTTCGACCGGGTCGCTTGGGCAGCGGTAGGCCGGCACCTGGGTCAACCAAGGCTGATAATTTTCATTCCACGGGTTCGGACCCATCGCCGGGAAAGGAGGCATGCGAACAGAGCCGTCGCGATTGACGCCCAACGGAGCGGAGATTCGCTCCCACAGCGCCTGTTGCTCAATGAACGGGAGCACGCCGACCAACCAGCTCAGGTTATGTCGATTGTCAAAATCGGCATTGCCGCCACTCGATCTTGTACCGCCGGCATGCATCGGCAAGCGATCGTATGCTGCGTGATAATTATGAAGACCAAGCCCAATTTGCTTGACATTGTTGCCGCAACTCATGCGTCTCGCTGCTTCACGAGCCGCCTGAACCGCAGGCAAAAGAAGACCGACCATGACGCCAATGATGGCGATAACAACGAGCAACTCTACCAAAGTAAAACCTGCAGGTCGCGTTCGAACGCGCAAACTCATCTACACAAGCTCCAAAATAACAAAAGAAACGAAAGAACACGTTTTTGATTGCATCCCCAGTCGATTGACCGTTTGTCGCGGCATTCGGGCGAACATCCGCAGGTAGCGTGGCCCAAGCGGCCTTCGACATTGACTGCGAATCACAATCCGGCTGTCTGGTGGCCAACAGTAACGATACTATTATTCACTCCTGAAGCCGCTTATAATTTATAAGCGGACCGTTAAAGATGTTCAAGTAAGATTTGCCGCAAATTCTCAGAAAAGACCTTGTGATTTCTCGCAATTTGTCTGCGGCAATGGGGGTTATCTTCTGCTTGAGGGAGGTTCGGCCCCCCATGACCGGAGAGGGTCATTGATTTTTCAAAAGCGGTCAAGTTCTCTCGCTGGACTGACGTCCGACCCTCCCGCTGCGGAGGTCGTGCGGCTCTTAAAAGGTTGTTCCGGATAGGTTTATTTTATTCTTCTTCCGGGAGAGTCGAGCCCAAGCGAGGGGAGGGCGACCGCGCCGACATATTTCGGTAGGGTGGGTTGGACGGTTTCCGCGTTGACCGACCATTTCTCCGGAGTTTGGTGGGCCTGCGTCGAGAACTCCTTGTCCCACCCTACGTTGCAAGCGATCCCTAAAACGAGAAGTTGTTTCGGAACCATTGCTTGAAAATT
>Ga0105045_10001958_pt1 | contig 17101 bp, 15 predicted proteins | sample MAT02_FD_78089 | JGI IMG/M metagenome (GOLD analysis project Ga0105045, IMG submission 78089) | Freshwater microbial communities from Lake Fryxell liftoff mats and glacier meltwater in Antarctica - MAT-02 (megahit assembly) | ecosystem: Environmental > Aquatic > Freshwater > Ice > Liftoff... | reverse complement strand
GATGGGATGGCACACTGACAGTCCGCGCGACTTATTTCTGGGAGGCCGGATTCGGCCCATGCTGAACGTTGGTATTCATCTGGACGATTGTCCGAAGCAGCACGGTGGGCTGCGTGTACTACCTGGTACGCACAAACAGGGTTTTTGGAAAACGGTTCTGGGTAAACGACAGTTTCTCGACCACCGGCCTCATCCCGGAGAAGTCGGCTTCGACATCCAGGCGGGTGATCTGACGGTCCACCATGGGAGTTTATGGCATCGGGTGGCAGCATCTCCCTTTTCGGGTGAGGTCTCCCGGCGACGTGTCTTGTACATTCCAATTGTTTGCGGACCTTATCAGCCCAAGAATGAGACTTCTCCTACGCCCTTCTATCACCGCTTAGCCCGCTTCGTGCAGAATTGACCCAAAGCTATGAAAATGCACGCAAACGGAAAGTACCTTTAGCAATACCACACCACCACGCGTTTGGCCCCTAAGCCCATACACGTGGTGACTTCAACCCATGCTAACGGGAGCCAGCCGGGGAACTGTTCAGGAATTAGCCATAGAAGCTGAACGCCGTGGACGTGGTGTATGACTGGTACGTTTCGCTCTTCGGGCGTACTGAGGTCTGGAGTCCGGTTAGGTGAGTCAGCGGCCAAACCCACAAACATGAAACTTTCGGATAACGAAAAATAGCGGTTATGCACTCAATATAGTTCCTGGGCCGTGATCAACGGCGCGTCGCCAATCGACGGTACTGCCGGACCTGCTTACCAAAATCCTGTCCTACTCGCTGGTAACGGTGCCCCGCTGAGGAAAGTACGGATCATGAAACGGGTCATGGAAGGCTTTACCAAATACCAGATGCCGATTGTCCCTGCGGCATTAGCAGTGGAGCATCGGCCCCGCTACTGTCGGCCCCGATCACTTGGTGCTGGGCCAGCTTTAATCAAAGAAACAAACACGAAATCCCATTTTACAGCAATGACAAATCAACAGATCAATACACGCCTTCAGGACATACTGGCCAACGTCGGTATCAGCCTGTCGGCCCTGACCGACCAGGCCAGTTTCAGCAAGGATTTAGGGCTTGATTCGCTCGACATTACCGACTTGCTGCTTCAGGTTGAGATTAGCTTTGGTATTCGAATTCCCGACGAAGATTGGTGGCAACTGCAAACCCTGGGTCAGTTGAAGGCTTACCTCATTGGCGAAGCGATCACTATCGAACCGGTCTGACCGATAGCGGTTATCCGATAACGTATATGGTTACCATTAGTAATAAACACTTTCCTGTTCATTAGACACGATCAACGCGCGCAACACCCCGTTGTGCTAATTTCCAAGCATATGGAACTATCCAATCATCCCTCGCCACTCTCGTTGGGAGTGCTTCTGGCCGATTATAGCCGCTGGCTGGATTTTTTGACGGCTAGCCGCTCTACCCTTCGCGGCTATGACCGGCAACTGGCTGACATCAGTAAACGACATATCGACCTGAGCGACCTGAGCAACTATTTACGCGCCTGTATGAACCACCGGAGCCAGTTTCTTGGCACTTTAGCGATCCAGTTAGGGGGCAAAGTAGCTCAACTTCGCGCCAAACCCGCCGATACAGAACCAGCCAATGACAATCTGCTCCGGCAATTGACACACGCTCACCCTACCATGCAGGAATTGATGACGGAGATAGCCAACGCCATGGCGGACATCAGTCAGTCCTATCAAGCCCTGTTTTTGACACCCAAAAACTCAAAAAACCGACAACGTATGCCGGTAAAGGCTGAGCTGTACCAGTCTAAATGAGGCCTGATGCGATTTATAGCAAGTTTTGGACTGGCAGGCATGTCGGTGAGGAAAAAAAGCGGTACCGACGTTTGGCAGACTATCCGCCTTGATGCGGCTGCCGTGCAATTCGATAAGCTCATAATAGCTTGTTTTTCAATGATAATACCCAGGGCATACGTTTGCAAAACCTGATACTGTGCGGCTTATGAAACCAGTATACCCACCTATTGAGCCGGTTATCGCCACGCCCGGCCCCCTCCGGTTAGAGCGATTATCGGCCATCGACCTGCTTCGGGGGTTGACTGTGGTGCTGATGACCATCGACCACGCCCGCGATTTCTGGAGCGCTACACCCTACCGGCCCGAAGACGTGACACAGGCATCTGTTGCTCTGTTCATAACCCGCTGGGTCACGCACCTCTGCGCCCCCACGTTTGTGTTGCTGGCGGGGTTGAGCGCGTATCTGTTGCTGAAGAAGACAGGTGATAAGCCAACTCTGAGCCGGTTTCTGATCACGCGCGGTCTGTGGCTGATGCTGCTCGACGTAACGGTGCTGACGCTTTGCTGGCAGTTGGGTTATACCTTCGTGTTCTTACAGGTCATCTGGGTCATTGGCTGTTCAATGGTCATCCTGGCGGGCCTGATCTGGATGCCCCGCTGGGCCATTGCCACGTTTGCTGTGGTACTGATTGTGGGGCATAATCTGCTGGACGGCTGGCAACCCGAATCAGCCTGGTGGACGCTGCTACACCGGCAAAACGTGTTTTTGCTGGCGGGGAAACTGCCCGTTTTTGTCGCCTACCCGCTGCTGCCATGGCCCGGCGTGATGGCGGCTGGCTACTGGCTCGGTACCGTGTTCGACCGGCCAGCACCTGACCGCAACGGCTGGCTGACTCGCGCAGGTACGTTGCTGCTGCTGGGCTTCGTAGTGCTGCGGTTTACCAATCTGTATGGCGATCCCCGGCTATGGGAAGCGCAGCCACGCGGGGTAGTTTATACGGTACTATCGTTTCTGAACGTAAGCAAATACCCGCCCTCGCTACTGTACCTGAGCGTCATGCTGGGACTGGCCCTGTTGCTGTTAAGCCGTATCGACAATCTACGGGGTAGTTTGCGGAATGTGCTGCTGGTCTATGGCCGGGTGCCGCTGTTCTTTTACGTGGGCCATATTCTGCTCTTGCATGGCACGGCTGCCCTCTGGACGTACCTGCAATACGGTAAGGTGATGAACCTGATGTTCGACAAACCTGACGCCTGGCCCGCTGCTTACTCGCCGAATATGGGCCGGTTGTATGCCGTCTGGCTCGTTGCGCTGGTTATCATGTATTATGCCTGCCGCTGGTATGGCGGCATTAAACGACGGTATCACTACGCCTGGCTGAGTTATCTGTAACTTGCCTGCCAACGTCCATTCTGACCTGGTGGGATACGGTAGTCGAAACGCACCGGGCAGCGGGTACCCAACTGACCATCATGACAGAGTTTGGCCCGGCCCCGTACATGCCGCTACAACCCTATACGCAGGAGCCGCTGGCGAGTCAGTGGGATGTCAACGTGTTTATGATGAACCTGTTGAAAGAGCGGTATGGCTAAGCGAGTTGACATCATTACCCGGCCCGCTGCCTCCGCGCTTCCGGTACTCGACCGGCGAAACCCCCATCTGTTTTTTGAAGAGCCGCGAAAAATAGAACGGGTCATCGATGCCAATTTGGGAGGCTACTTCGTTGATGCGTAACTCGCTGAAGTGTAGTAACTGGCAGGCTTTCTGAATCCGCAGGTGGGTAAAATACTCAATGGGTGCGTAGCCAGTCTCCTGCCTGAATTTCCGGCTGAAAAACGAGATCGACAGATGGGCCGACTGGGCAATATTATCCAGCGTAACCGGTTTCGTTAAATTGTCCTGCATGAACAGAATGGCTTTTTCGGTGGGTGTGGCCGTTGTACCAACCCGCGTTTTCGGCTGGAAATTTTCCGGTAGCACAAACGATCCTAAAAAGTACGAAAGCGTCAGATTGGCAAAGAGCAGGTTGGCCGGGCTATACCCGTTCAGAAAGGTCGATACGATCTGGTCGAACAGGCGGATGCGCTCCTCCGAAAACCCGACCCGCAGGGCCTGCGGGGCTGATTCTACGTCGTTTTTGGTCGTTGCAGTCACCGCAGCGCACTGACTGCCGTTCAGGTGAAACCAGTAAATCGTCCACGGATTCTCGGCATCAGCGCCGTAGGAGTGCGGTACACTGGGCGCAATAGTAAACACCGACCCGGCCTGGATGGTCACCCGGCCGTTGGGGACCTGAATCCAGCCCAGCCCGTCGGTGCAGTACAGCAGAATCACCTGCGACATGCCCGTTGGTCGTTGGTAATAGTGGTGCCTGGCCTTCGGGAAAAAACCCATTTGGGTGATGAACAGGTGGCTGATGAGGGGCAGTGTCCGGCATTTCTCAACTACTTCTTTCGGAATCTCGATCATCCTCTCGCCGGTAAACCCCCGGCCTTTTCGGGTATGTCGCTTCGTGGGCATCGGTCAGGTGAATTTTCAGGTAAAGTAAAATAATCCATGCTTATGCCAAAATACTTCATTTTCATTCTTTCGGCAAAACCTAATTTTGTCCGTGTAAAATGCAATCGAAAAGACGCTGGCTGTTTTAGAAATCAATTTTATGAAGACGATCCTGTATCTCTTTCTGCTGACTTGCCTGAGTCTGCCGATGGCGTTGGCGGCTCCGATACAGGAGACTCCTTTTGCCAACTGGACTGCTTCGGAACTGATGCTGAACAATGGCGTGGTGCAGCTAACCATCCAGTTGCCAGCCTCGGCGGGAAATTTCCTGACGAGGCTCTATAAGCCGGTGGCGGGTGATTTTCAGTGTTTTGCCAAAACAAGCCCCGATTTTAAGTTCTCGGTCAATGGCGTTACCTACGCCGGTTCGGATGCCTGGAAACAGGTTGGCATCCAGAAAATTAAGGATGATAAACAGGGCGACGGAGCCGCTGTGACGCTGCAAAGTCAGGACGGAAAAGTAGAACTCACCGTGCGGTTTTTACTGTATCCCGATATGCCGGTCATCCGTAAAAATCTAATCGTCAAAAACCTGACCAACGAAGTTGCCCGGCTCGAATCGGTCGATGTCGGGACGTTTACCGTACCGCCCTACTATGCCCCGACGTTTAGCTGGATTTTCGGCGATTATGGCCGTCGGCGAACCGTTGGGCCGTACAAAGGGACGATGCAGGACGCGCTGGTAATTGTATATAACCCCGACTGGAAGCATGGCATCGTGATTGGCAACGAAGCATCGGGCGTGATGAAACGAACGGCTGCTTTCTGGGAAGGTCCCGAACTCTGCGCCGGACTGACCCACTCAACCGACCGGTTTCCGTTCCGAAAATGGCTCGCCCCCGGCGAATCGTTCGAGACTCCGGCGGTGTTTACGATGGTCTATACCAACCACAAAAATCCTGACGAAATCCTGAATATGGCCGTGCCCGCCTTCGCGCGGAAACACCTCGGCATTCGCCTGTCGGTTCTGGCCGAAAAACTCATCAAAGAACTGGCCGGTGCGCTGCCCATCATGCTCGGCGATCCGCGAAAACTGTCGGAGAGCGACCTGAAAAAATACCGGCGTTATGCCGACTGGCTTCAGGCCACGCAGACGCGCTACGATTTTATGAGCTACCGGCAGGATTTGGCTGGTTTTGGCGAGCCGATGGACGGGATGTGGGATGGATTTCAGCGCATCAACACCGACTCGAAGCGGGGCGGTATTGTGGGGGTGTTCCGGCACGGCAGCCCCGAAACGAAGCGGATGGTAACGGTCAGTCAACTCGAACCGGCCCTTACGTATCGGGTAAAAACAATGGATGGCAAACGCATAACCTCCCTGACCGGGCAGGCCCTGCAAACAACCGGCTTTGCCGTGAACCTGACGCAGCTTTACGACGGAGAACTTTTTGAACTAAGCACGAACTAAACACAAATTCCGATGACAAATCAATCGTTAACCCCCGAACAAATCAGCTGCTACAACACCGATGGCTACCTCATTGTCCGCAATTTCCTGAACACGGACGAAGTCAACAAACTGTACCGGGTTGCTATCCAAGACAGTATGGTCAGTAAAAACGCCATCAACGTCAACGACAGCACCGGCAAACGCAGCAAACTCTCGCTCTGGTACAAACCCGGCAACGACATCTACGGCCTGCTGACCCGCAGCGAACAGTTGGTCGATTCGACCAACGCCCTGCTCGATGGCGACACGGCGATCTGCCATTTTCACTCCAAACTAATGCAGAAAGAACCCCGCGTGGGCGGAGCCTGGGAGTGGCATCAGGACTACGGCTACTGGTACAAAAACGAGTTTCTGCTGCCCGACCAGATGATGTCGGTCATGGTCGCCATTACCGATGCTAACCCCGAAAACGGTTGTTTGCAGGTCATCAAAGGCTCGCATAAGATGGGCCGGGTCGAACACGGCTTCGCGGGTGAGCAGGTCGGCGCGTCGCAGCGGTACGTGGACCTCGCCCTGAAAACGATGGACCTGATTTATGTAGAGTTGAAAGCGGGCGACGTGCTGTTTTTCCACAGCAACCTCCTGCACCGTTCGGAAGCCAACTTGTCGGACAGGCCGCGCTGGTCGATGATTTCGTGTTACAACCGGGCTTCAAATATCGGCTACAACGATTCGGCTTCGTCGATGTCGAGCATCACGCCCATCGAAGCCGTACCCAACAATGCGCTGCTGACCCGGGAAACCGCCGGACTCTCCGAAGCCGAATCCGATTTCTTAACCAAAGAAGCAGACGTTGCGCTGCAGTGATGACCAATAGCGCGGCTGTGGGTGCGCTGGTGGGCGGTAAACTGAGCGATACGCTGGGCCGCAAAAAGCTCCTGATGGCCTGCGCCGGGCTGTTTGCCCTGACGGGGGCCGGAACGGGCTGGGCAGACGGTTTTTCGCTGTTTGTGTCGTTCAGGATACTGAGTGGCGTGGCGGTGGGAGCGGCTGCGCTGGTCTGCCCGATGTACGTAGCCGAGATTTCGCCCGCGCCGATGCGGGGCCGGATGGTGTTGTTTTACCAACTTTCCATCGTTATCGGGATTCTGCTGGCTTACCTGTCCAACTACCTGCTGCTCAACACGGGCATCAACAACTGACGGTGGATGTTTTCGTCGCAGTCGGCTCCGTCGCTGCTGTTCTTTGTGGGTCTGTTTTTTGTGGCCGAAAGCCCGCGCTGGCTCATCCGAAAAGGGCAAATCAGCGAAGTGGAGGGTGTTCTGACCCGCATCGGCGGTACCGACTATGCCCGGCAGGAGTCTGGCATCATCCGGGGCAGTTTCGCGCAGGAAACCGGGACCGCACCGGCGGACCGGCCGCCAGAGAATCGGTACGGGATTTGTTTCGGAAAGACCTCTGGCCTATTGTGTTCATCGGTATCGTGGTAGCGGTTTTCTCGCAGGCGGTGGGGCAAAACTCACTGTTTTCCTACGCGTCGGTGCTGTTTCAGCAGGCGGGCATGGCCCAGGATTCGGCCTTTTCGCAGTCGATAATCATTGGCGTTATCAACTTCATTTTCACCTTCATCGCCATCGGTACGATTGATAAAATCGGGCGAAAAAAGCTGCTGCAATACGGATCGGGGCTGCTGTGTCTGGATGCGCTGGCATTGTCGGCGGCTTTTTATTTTCAGTGGCCGGGCGCGTTTGTGCTGGCCTTCATTGCCATTTACGCGGCCACGCTGGGGCCGGTTACCTGGGTGGCCCTCTCCGAAATTTTCCCGAACCGCATCCGGGGCAACGCAATGGCCCTGGCCAGGCTGGCCCTGTGGATTACCAACTTCTTCACGACGGCTTCGTTCCCGGTTATGAAACAGTACTGGGCCTGCCGCTCACATTTGGGTTTCATGCTGCGCTTTGCCTGATTTATTTCCTGTTCGTCCGGCTGCGAATGCCCGAAACGAAAGGGAAATCGCTGGAAGAAATCGAACAGCTATTAATTCATAGTCGTTAGTCTAAACAGCTTTACGCCCTGACCTTAGCCATGAAACAGGAATTGTTCTACCGTACACTGGTATTTTTTGCAGGGCTGGTAGGAATAAATCGGCAAGAAACCGGGAAAAATCAGGCGTATTCCGTTTAGTGAGTTAACGCCCTTGTGACCCGTAAAAAGCCTTTACATCCTGCTTCTTCTGAGTACATCGCCCCTCTTGGCGCAGACCTATAGCATTATTGATTCTGGGGCAAAAACCGACCCGTCGCTCGTTGAAAATACAACCCGCGCCGTTGCTTTGGCAACCTAATCCTGAAAGGGAAACAGGTAGTTTTGGAAGTCGGCATACCGCTATAAAGGATCAAATACCTCATCACCTCGCCCGGCCTGAACCGCTGCGCTACGGTAGGCGTCCGGTGCGTAGTCGATGTAAAGTGAACATACGGTGGATCAATCAAACAAGTCATCTAACTAAGATTAGTAAACATGGAAAACGTTATGCCGAACCGACGGGATTTTTTGCGTCAGACCAGTTTACTCAGTGCCTCGTTGCTGGCTTCGCAAATCGGGCTGGCGAGCGGTAAGCCCAATCCGGTCATTCTGTTCACCTCGGGCTGGCAGAGGGTCAACATCGGCGATATAGCCCACACGCCGGGGTTAATCGCCCTGCTCAAAAAACGCCTGCCTCAGGCCCGGCTCATTCTGTGGAAACGTAGCCGCAGCGAAACGGTAGAAGCGATGCTGATGCACCACTACCCCGACCTGCGCATTATTCACGGCAACATGGTTGATAACGTACCCCAATCGGAGGAGGTGAAACAGGCTTTTTCGGAGGCCGATTTTTTCCTGCACGGCTCCGGCCCGATGGTCGTGGCCGCCGACTATCTGGAAGCCTGGCACGCGCAAACGGGTAAACCCTTTGGCTTGTTTGGGGTCACGATTCAGGACATTTACCCGACCTTAAAAACGCTGCTATCGCACGCATCGCTGATTTTTACCCGCGAAACGGCTTCGATTGACAAGCTCAAACAAGCGGGTTTGTCGGGCGACCACATTGCCTTTGCGCCCGACGCGACCTTTGCCCTGACGATCCGCGATGACGAAAAAGCAAACGCGTTTCTGGCGGCTAACGGCCTTAGGCCCCGCGAGTTCATCTGCGCCATTCCCCGGCTTCGGGTAACGCCGTATCACAAAATCAATCCGAACAACAATGGCTGGAGCGAGCAGAAAATTCGGGAAGTAAACGACCTCAACGATAAGTGGAAGGAGTCTGACCACGCCAAACTTCGCGAGGCCATCACGGCCTGGGTTCGGCAAACGGGCCACAAGGTGCTGGTATGCCCCGAAATGACTTACCAGGTGGACATCATGGACGAACTGCTGATTGACCCGCTGCCCGCCGACATCAAGGCGAAGGTGGTCAGGCGTGGGTACTGGTTGCCCGACGAGGCTACGTCGGTCTATGCGCAGGCGCATACAGTCCTGAGCTTTGAATGTCACTCGCCCATCATGGCGGCAGTCACAGGAACCCCCTGCTTTTACCTTCGTCAGCCGCAGGACACCATTAAAGGGCAGATGTACTACGACCTGGGCCTGGGCGACTGGACGTTCGAGATCGAGCAGACCACCGGCCAGCAAATTACCGACCGGCTCATGCAGGTCACGAACGATTACCCGGCGGCCCGGCAGAATGTTCGCAAGGCACTGGCCAACGTGGACAAACAATACGACCAAACCTTTACCCTGTTAAAAAAAAACATGGCTACCCTGAAAAACGTACTGTCTCTTCTGATAAGCCTGTTCGCCCTCACGGGCGTGTCGGCGCAAACCTGGCACGTATCGGGCGAGGGCAGTGATGCCAATGACGGCAAAACACTCCAAACGGCCTTCCGTAGTTTGCAAAAAGCCGCTGATCTGGTGCAGCCCGGCGACGTAGTGCTGGTGGGCAACGGCAGCTACACCAATACTGAAAAAGGCAACGGCAGTGCGGTACTGAACATCACCCGCTCCGGTACGTCCGACGCCTGGATTACGTGGAAAGCCCGAGCTGGTCATAAACCCGATATTCGCCCGACGGGCTGGGCGGGTATTCAGGTGTCGGGTTCTTACAACGTACTCGATGGGCTGACCGTGACCGGCAGCAATGATTCCATTGTGTTGCTGAGGGCGCAGGAAGACGGCAAAAAGCCGACACCCGACCCGTATTTCAACACAAATGGGATTTTCTTCAATGGCCGCACCAACAAATCCGACGCAAAGCCGCACCACTTGATTGTGCGTAACTGCGAGGTTCGTAAGTGCCCCGGTGGCGGTATTGTGGGCATTGAAATGGATTATTTCACGGTCGAAGACTGTAAGATCTACGAAAATGCCTGGTTCATGCGCTACGGCGGTTCGGGCATTACGACGCTCAATAACTGGGCGCATGACAACGCACCGGGCTATCACATTGTGATTCAGCGCAACTTTGTCTGGAACAACAAGACGCTGGTGGCCTGGGAAAGAATTGGCAAACTGAGCGACGGCAATGGCATTCTACTCGACGTAACAGATCAGGATCGTAAGGGTGCCACCAACCCAAATGCCGATGCCGTTGTGAAAGCCGAAACGCCAGCCAAAACCGACACGGTCAAAACCCCATTGCCAAACAAACCCAAGCGGCCCGAATGGAAAGGTAGGGCATTGATTGCCAATAATGTAAGTTGCTACAACGGCGGGTCAGGCATTCACACGTTCCGCACCAAACACGTCGATATTATCAACAATACGACCTACTGGAACGGGCAGATTGTGGGGTATCAGGAGCTGTTTCCCAACAACTCGGAAGATATTGTGATTCTGAACAACATCATCGTGCCGCGCCCCGGCGGGCAGGTAACGTCCAACAATAAAAACACCGGTATTCGCTGGGATTACAACCTCTACCCGGTGGCCCAAACCATGTTAGCTGGCCCCCACGACGTTATGGCTGACCCGCAGTTCATTGACCCGCAACCTGATCCGACGAAGGGTAATTTTCGGCTGACCAAGGGTAGTAAAGGACGCAATTTCGGCACAACCGAGCTGCTCCAGAAAACGGATATTGCCGGAAGACTACGTCCTGAAAACGCGGGCATAGACCGGGGGGCGTATGAACAATAAGGTAGTTTACGCCGGGCTGTTGGTATTTGTTTCCTGCCAGTATGCTTAAATTTCCTGCTATATTTACATACTCTTTGTCAGGATGTAAATGACCAGAACCCGACTCACGCCCGCCGAACATACCCACCTTTGGGATTCCTTTCGTGATGGCGACCGAATGGCTTTTTCGCAGCTCTATGAATTTTTTGCGGCTGATCTGTACCGGTACGGGTATAATCTGGTGCGCAACCGGCAGGTGGTGGAAGACTGCCTGCACGAGCTTTTTCTGCATATTCACGAAAAGCGGGCTCAGCTCGGCCCTACCGATAACATTCAGTTCTACCTGTTCCGGGCCCTGCGCCGGCGGTTGTTAGACACCGTGGCGCGGCTGAACAGGTTCGATTCCGATGATTACCTGTTCGACAATGCCGAGTTCCTGATTCAGTCGCACGAGAGTTATCTTATTGACAATGAGTTGATTGTCGAACAGAAAACTATACTTATTGCCGAGTTGAACAAGTTACCCAGGCGGCAGAAAGAAATTTTGTATCTGGTCTATATGAAAGAGCTTACCTATCCGCAGGCCGCCGAGGTAATGGGCATTGCCCTGAAGAGCGTTTACAATACCATCAACACGGCCCTGACTACCCTGCGCGGTCATGTACAGGCATCCGTGCAGCAGCGGAGCGTATTGCTGAGTCTGCTCGCAATGGTGTTTAGTCAGTTCATAAATAATTAATGCGCTTGTTTTCGGGAAAAAGGGCGGGCAGGCTGTTTAACGAATATACCCTTATGCCATTCAGATGCCCTATTTCCTCTTTACAGTCGAAGACTTTTGCCGAGACCACGCATTTATTAACTGGGTTATCAGACCAACGCCGGAATCAAACCACTTCTGGCAGACCTTCATGGCTGAACATCCACACAAACAACCAGATATCCAGATGGCTACCGATTACATAAAAACAATTGAATTCCACGAAACCAATCCCTCCGAGGCTGACCTGGCCCGGCTGAAAGAGCGCATCTGGTCCGATGCGTACCCGGCCAGCGAACAGCAGGCGGGGCGGGTCATTCAGTGGTATCGGCGGCCCTACTGGGCTGCGGCTGCAGTGCTGTTCCTGGTCTCGTTGCTGGGGGTGGCCTGGTGGCAGTACAACGCCGATACGTCGTACAAGACAGCTTACGGAAAAATTCAGGAAATCCGGCTGCCCGACGGCTCGGTAGTCACGCTGAACGGCCATTCGACGCTGCGGGTAGCTAAAAATCTGACCGAAAATACCGTGCGCGAGGTCTGGCTCGATGGGGAAGCCTACTTCGACATTGCCAACCGGCACGGAGCCAAATTCATTGTGCATACCACCACGGCACAGGTAGAGGTCTTGGGGACTGAATTCAATGTCAATTGCCGCCGTCAGCAAACCCATGTCGTACTCAACGAGGGTAAGGTGCAGTTAATGGCTGATAACCAGCCGGCCGTATTGATGCAGCCCGGCGATATGGCTACTGTAACGCCCACGAAGTCTCATATTCAGGTAAAACGGGTGCAGCCCAAAACGTATGATGCCTGGAAGGAGTCTTATCTGGTACTGGATGGCAAGTCTCTGCCCGACATCATCAGCAGTTTGCAGGACACGTTCGGCGTAACTATTCAGTTAGATGATGCCCAGTTGGCCAGAAAGAAGCTGACGGGTAAACTTCGGACCGAGGTAATTGCAGACTGCATCGACAACCTGGCCCTGATTCTGGATGCTGAGGTAAGCCGCAATGGTACTACCTATTCCATTAAGTAGGTTGCCGTTCATTATCAGGCATTGTTAACTGCAGCAATCGAAAAGTCAGGCACCGGGCCTGACTTTTTTTGTGGACCATCACCCAGCGGAGACACTGGCGTGGGGTACGTGGTAGGAAGATTTAAAATTTACCGAAAAAAAGTCATAGAAAACCGGGAAAAGCGGCATATCGGCCTGTTTGACTGTTACTTGCCGCCTACCCAATTATACGATTCCCGTTTTAACTATGAAAAAACGTATCCTTGCTTATACCACCTGTGGCTTTTTCTGGTTCAGTAGTCTTGCCGCTGTAATTGCTCAGCCAGCGGTGGCTTCTGTTCGTATGCGGCAGCCCGCTACCGCCAGCCCGCAGGAAAACCTGACCAGTATCATTGCGCTGCTCAGAAAACTGGAGACCATCCACAAAACCACCTTCGTTTACGAGAAAGAACTGTTAGAGAACAAAATGTTCTCGGGTGAAATCAACGCCACTGGCAACCTGGAGCAGGTGCTGGACCGGGTGCTGACCCCGGCCAACCTGCGGTTCAAAAAACTCAAGGGCGGAGGCTACACCATTCTGCCCCGCCGGGCCGGAAAAAATTCGCCCATAGAAACCAGCCTTCTCAGGCCGGCCAGTGGCCTACTGGCCGAACCCGCCAACCCGCTGGCCCTCAATAGCCTGACGGCCCGGGCAGACCTGAGCGCGGTGGCGAGTGCCAGAGCGGCCGACATGATGATTAGCGGCATAGTGACCGACAGCGAAAACGGCGACCCCATTCCCGGCGCCAGTATTGTGCTGAAGGGTGCGAACAAAGGCACCAATTCCGATGCCAATGGCCGGTACACCATCGACGTACCCGGCCCCAGCGCCGTGCTTGTTTTCAGTTTTGTGGGCTACAACAAACAGGAGGTAGCAGTCGGCAATCGGACCCAGGTAAACGTTGTGCTGAAGGCCGACATGAACGAACTCAACGAAGTGGTGGTGGTGGGCTTCGGCACCCAGAAAAAAGCGACGGTGACGGGGGCCATTTCTGCCATCTCGACCAAAGACCTCCTGCAATCGCCGGTGGCCAACATCAGTAACTCGCTGGTGGGCCGGATGCCGGGGCTGTTTGCCGTGCAGGGCAGTGGTGAACCGGGCAACGATGCCTCCACCCTGCGCATCAGGGGAGTCAGCACGTTTTCAGGAGCCGCCGATCCGCTCATTCTGGTGAACGGCATCGAGGTAAGCAATTACAATAACATCGACCCCAACGAAATTGAGAATATAACCATTCTGAAAGATGCCTCGGCTACGGCCATCTACGGAATCCGGGGCGCAAACGGGGTGCTGATCATTACCACCAAACGGGGCAAGGTGGGCAAGCCGCAACTAAGCTACACGGCCAACCTGGCCGCTACCAGCTTCACGGACCTGCGCAAGGGCATGAATAGCTACGACTACGCCCGGCTGGCTAACCAGGCCGCCCGCAACGATGCCTATGCGACGGGGGCGGTTTATACACCCCGCTTTTCAGAAACGGCCTTAGAAGCCTACCGCACCGGCAGCGACCCGATCTTTTTCCCCAATACGGACTGGTATTCGCTTACCCTGAAACCACAGGCCCTGCAAACTCAGCACAACCTGAGCATCAACGGCGGCACCGAAAAAGTGCGGTATTTTGTGTCGGCAGGTTTTTTTGGCCAAGGCGGGCAGTTCAACAACAGCGACATTGTGAAGGATTTCGACGCGAACCGGAACTACAAACGCTATAACTTCCGCTCCAACTTCGATTTCGACGTGACCAAGGGGCTGAAAGTCGCCATTGACCTGGCTTCGCAAACTGAAAACCTGCGGGGTAGCAACTGGCCCACCGGACGGATTATCGAAGCCATTGCCAAAGCGAACCCGCTTACCTCGCCGGGTCTTGTCGATGGCAAAATAGTAAACCTAACGGGCGTAGGAGCGGCTAACCACCCCGTAGGCGATATGTTCTCGAATGGCTACAACCGGCAGTTCCGTAACTTCCTGCAAGGCTCCATCAAGGTCGATTATCTGCTCGATTTTCTGGTACCGGGTCTGAGCGCGACGGGGATTGTGAACTACCAGAATAACAACACCGAAACGCTCGTTAACCGGCGTCCGCTGATTACGTATAACGCGGTTCGGTTGCCCGACAATACCATTAACTATGTCCCTCAGAACATTGAGCAGCCGTTTACGTTTGCGCAGACCATCGGCAAAAACCGGCGTACCTACGCCCAGTTCGGCTTCGATTACAAGCGGGCTTTCGGCGACCATACCGTAACGGGGACGGTCAACTATAACCAAACCAAATACTTCGATCCCACGCTGGCCTTTCTGGTGCCTAACGGGTATCAGGGCGTGGTGGGCCGGGCTACCTACGGCTACAAGGGCCGCTATCTGGCCGAATATACCTTCGGCTACAACGGAACCGAAAATTTCGCGCAGGGCAAACGCTTCGGCTACTTCCCGGCCTATTCGCTGGGTTGGGTAGTTACGGATGAGCCGTTTTTTCCGAAAAATGACGTGCTGACCTACCTGAAAATCCGGGGTTCCTACGGCGAAGTGGGTAACGACCGCATTGGGGGCGACCGCTTCCTCTACCGCCCTTCGGCCTACACCTCGGCCCCGAACGGGTATTTCTTCGGCGAAGTGGGCAGCACACAGACCGGCTACCTACGCTCGACTGAAGGCAGGCTGGGCAACCCCGACGTGACCTGGGAACGGGCCGTCAAGCAGAACCTCGGTACTGAATTCTCGTTCTGGAAAGGGAAAATCAGCGTTACGGCTGACGTATTCAGCGAGGAGCGCAACAACATTCTGGCTAATCTCGGCACGGTACCTATTACGGTGGGGGCCAACCTGCCCGCCTATAACCTGGGCCGGATGCGGAACCGGGGCTTCGACGGCGACTTGACCTACAACGACAACATCGGCGCGTTTAACTTTACGGTGCGGGGTAATTTCACCTTCGCCCGTAACACGGTGCTGTTTCAGGATGAGGTAGTGCGGCCCTTCTCGTACCAATACCGCACCGGGCAACGCTTCGGTCAGTATTTTGGCCTGGTGGCCGATGGCCTCTACAACACCTGGGAGGAAGTGAACGATGCCAACCGGCCCGTGTCATTGTGGAACAGCAACCGCCTGCAACCTGGCGATATTCGCTACAAGGACATCAACGGCGACGGAATCATTAACGATGACGACGCCGTACCGATTGGTTACTCCAACTTCCCCGAAAAAATCTTCGGCCTCTCGCTGAGTGGCGGTTACCGGGGCTTCGATTTCTCGGTGCTCTTTCAGGGGGCTACCAACGTTTCGATGGCCTACAACCGGCGGCACGTGCGGGGCTGGTTCGAGAACTCCGGCGCGGTAGATTACCTGATCAATAGCTGGTCGGCGGATCGGTACGAACGGGGATTACCCATTCAGTTCCCACGGGTAACGACGGGGGCCGACGAAAACCACAACAACAGAATGTCCACGTACTGGGTACGCGACGGGAGTTATGTGCGGCTCAAAAACGCTGAAATCGGCTACACCCTGCCCAAAACGCTGATTTCGCGGCTGGGTCTGAGCTACACCCGCGTGTTTGTCAGTTCCAACAACCTCCTTACCTGGAGTTCGGTATTCCCCGGTATTGACCCCGAGCAGTCGGGAACAGCTCCCGGCGCTACCAGCGGGGGGATCACCAATGAGGAGCCATATCCGCTTACCCGAACCATCAACTTCGGCCTTAACCTACGATTCTAAAGCAACCATGAACGCACTAAGTAAAGCCATTTTGGGGGGTGTTTTGTGCCTGGCCGTATCGGCCTGCGACAAACCCCTCACCGAATTTTTAGATAAAGCACCCGGTGTTGATGTCAACGAGAATACCATCTTCTCCTCGCGGGTGCAGTTAGAAACCTTTATCACAGGCACGTACCGGATCGGGATGCACTCGATTTTCTCCTATAACGATGCCGCTCTGATTCCTACCTCGCGGACCTTCTGCATCAATGCCCCCATTACGGATGAGGCCGAATGCGAAGTCACCTTTATGCACCCGGAGCAGTGGAACGCGGGCAACATCACCTCGGTAGGCAATTTAGTGGGCCAGGAAGATTACCGGTATTTTATCCGCTGGACAGCCATCCGCAATGTCAACACCATTCTGGAGCGGCTTGATGAGGTCCCGAATCTGGACGAGACATACAAGAACCAGGTGATTGGCGAGATGAAGTTCATCCGCGCCCTCAACTATTCAGAGATGCTCAAACGCTACGGCGGGGTGCCGATCCTCGACAAGCGGTTCGGGCTGACGGATGACTTCGACGTAAAGCGGAGTACGGTTGACGAGGTTGTCAATTTTATCGTGGCCGATGCCGACGATGCCATTGCCAAACTGCCTGTCACCTATCCCTCCACGTTTCGGGGCCGGGCCACCAAAACGGCGGCTCACATG
>Ga0105045_10001957_pt1 | contig 17106 bp, 16 predicted proteins | sample MAT02_FD_78089 | JGI IMG/M metagenome (GOLD analysis project Ga0105045, IMG submission 78089) | Freshwater microbial communities from Lake Fryxell liftoff mats and glacier meltwater in Antarctica - MAT-02 (megahit assembly) | ecosystem: Environmental > Aquatic > Freshwater > Ice > Liftoff... | reverse complement strand
TGTGGGCCCACCATCACGGTCAGCGGAATCAGGTGGTCGCCCCAGATCGAGTCATGCTCCAGCGCCACCCAATAGTCGCGCCGGCCGGGGCTGTGCAGGTCCAGTTCCAGCGGGCGGCAGATCAGGCGTTCCATCAGGCTCTCCAGGCAGTGGCGGTGCCGCGTCAGTTGACGCGGTGCGCGGCTATGAAATCTTCGTCCACCCGCACGCCCATGTCGACGCTGTCGGGAATGGCGATGGTGCCATCGGCGTCCAGCGTGAAGCGCGCCGGTGCGATGCCGCGCGTCAGCGCGCTCTGCGATACATTGAACTCGACGAAACGCGCCCGCGCAAGGGTCGCGATCAGTTGCAGCGAGTAGCCGGTGAGCAGATGCGTCAACCAGGAATGCGGCACCAGGTCGATGCCCGCCAACTCCGCCATCTGCGCCACCCGCCGGGCCACCGTCAAACCGCCGCAGCGCGACAGATCGGGCTGGATGACATCCACGCATCCTGCGTCGATGAAACGCGCGAACTCCCAGTGGGTCGCCAGCTGCTCGCCGGCCGCCACCGGCACCGGGCTGGCGGCCCGCACCGTGGCGTATTCGGAGAAGTTCTCCGGATGAATGAAGTCCTCGACCCATCCCACCCGGTAGTCGGCCAGCCATTCGCACAAGGCAATGTTCTCGCGCAGGCTGCGCATCGGGCCGGGCCGGGACCACCCTGCCGGATACCAGCCCGGATCGACCAGCAGATGCCGGTCGGGACCCAGCGCCTCGCGCGCGGCGGCCACCAGTTCGCGGTCAAGGCCCGGGTCCTGGCCAAACACCCCCCAGCCAAACTTGACGGCCTGAAAACCGCGCTCGACATAGGATCGGGCTGCATCGGCCATGCCTTGCGGCGTTTCACGGAACAGCGTGGACGCGTACGCCATCACGCTGTCTCGGCGCCGGCCACCCAGCAAGGTGGCCAACGGCATGCCGCTGGCCTGGGAACGTATCGACCACAAGGCGTTGTCGATCGCCGAGATGCACTGCATGGCAATCCCGCGGCGTCCGTAGTAGGCGCTGCCGATATAGAGCTTGTCCCACAGCCGGTCGGTATCCAGGGGGTTTTCACCCAGCAGCAACTCTCCCAATGTGCGAAAGCCCAGGATGGACATGCCCTGCCCTGCGATGATCGCCACCGCCGCCGGCCCCAGCGTCTCGACGTCAGCCCAGCCGGTGAGCCCTTCGTCGGTTGCGATCCTGACAATCAGTTGCCAGTCCCCGTTGTCGGTGGCCTCACTCGCGCTGGCAGAGGTGTTGTAGGTCTGCTGGCCCTTGAGCAGGATTGGCTCGACGGCTGAAATGCGCATGGCGTTTTCTCTTTGCTCAGTTGGCAGATCGGGCAGCTTCAGCGCATCCGGGCCCAACATCCGCCGGGCCGTCTCGGACGTGAAATCGTCGATCGTGGGTTGTCCTCATGGAGAAAGAGAGGGCTCAACCCGCGCTTCCTGCGCAAAAGTCTCGGCGTAATGGCAGGCAACCTGCCGACCGTCATTCTGTGCGCGCAACAACGGCTCCTGGGTGCGGCACAGGTCGGTGGCATGCGGGCAGCGGGTGTGAAACGCGCAGCCAGCCGGTGGTGCCAGCGCGCTGGGCATATCGCCACTGAGCCGAACACGGGCCTGGCGCAGCCGCGGATGCGCAACCGGTATGGATGCAATCAACGCCCGGGTGTAGGGATGCACTGGCGCACGGTACAGGCTGCGCTTGTCGGCGATCTCGACGATCTTGCCCAGGTACATCACGGCTACGCGGTCACTGATGTGTTTGACGACCGACAGATCGTGCGAGATGAACAGGTAGCTGAGCTTGAGGTCGCGCTGCAGGTCTTGCAGCAGGTTGATGATCTGCGCCTGCACCGAGACATCCAGCGCAGATACTGCTTCATCACACACGATGAAGCGCGGGTTCGACGCAATCGCCCGCGCAATGCCCAGCCGCTGGCGCTGGCCACCGGAGAATTCATGCGGAAACGAACCCGCCTGCGCCGCAGACAGCCCCACCATCTCCAGCAATTGCGCCGCCCGCTTGCGCAACGCCGGACCACTTTGGGCACCCTGGATCACCAACGGCTCCACAACGATGTCCTCGGCGCGCATGCGCGGATTGAGCGAAGCCTGCGGGTCTTGAAACACGATCTGCAACGCACGGCGCGCGCTGCGCAACGCGCGCGAGTCCAGCGCGGCCAGATCGACGCCATCGATCCGTACGCTGCCCGCAGTGGGTTCGACCAGCCGCATCAAGAGCTTGGCGACCGTGGATTTGCCGCAGCCGGACTCGCCAACCAGTCCCAGCGTCTCACCCGCGCCGACCGAAAAGGACACCCCATCAACCGCGCGCACCTTGCCGACCTCGCGCGCAAACAGCAGTCCTTTCTTGATCGGATAGTGCTTGGCCAGGCCTTCCACCACGACCAACGGGGCGGTGTGCGCTTCGGTGCCGATCGAGGCAGGCATGGCGTTTACGCGGTTTCCCCGGGTGACAGCGTATCCCAATGGAAACACGCTGCCTGCTGCTGCGCCCCCACCTCCAGCAAGGGCGGTTTGGATTGCACGCAAGCTTCGGTGCGCCGTGCGCAGCGGGGCGCAAATCGGCAACCGGGCATGGTGTCGGAGAGCTGCGGCAACACGCCGGGAATCGTCGTCAGCCGCGCTTCGTCGCGGTCCAGCCGGGGGGTCGAGCCGAGCAGGCCGATGGTGTAGGGATGGCGCGGCGTGGTGAACACAGCGTCCACCGGTCCTTGCTCGGCCACCCGGCCTGCGTACATCACCAGCACCCGATCGGCAAATTCGGCGATCACGCCCATGTTGTGGGTGATGATCACCACCGCCATGCCGGTGTCACGCTGGATGTCACGCAACAGGTCGAGCAATTGCGCCTGAATCGTCACATCCAGCGCAGTCGTAGGCTCATCGGCCAGCAACAGGCGCGGCGAGCATGCCAGCGCGATGGCGATCATGACACGCTGGCGCATGCCGCCCGAGAGCTGGTGGGGATAGTCATCCATTCGGCGCTCGGGCGTGGCGATGCCGACACGGTCCAGCAGGCTGACCGCCCGTTTGCGGGCATCGGCCTTGCCAATGTTCTCGTGGGCGCGGATGGTCTCGATGATCTGGTCACCGATCCGGAACACCGGGTTGAGCGAGGTCATGGGTTCCTGGAACACCATGCCGATGGCCGGACCCCGCAATGCCTGCAGCGCCTTTCGGGGCAGGCCGACGATCTCACGCCCTTCGAACCGAATCGACCCAGACGCGATGCGCCCTGGCGGATCGGGCAAAAGGCCCAGGATGGACAAGGCTGTGACGCTCTTGCCCGAGCCGCTTTCGCCCACAATGCCCAGCACCTCGCCCGCCGCCACATCAAAGCTGACGTCGTCCACTGCCGGGAACACGCCGGACTCGGTTCGGAAGGTCGAGACCAGACCCCGTACGGAAAGAATCGCCTCGCGCATCAACCTTGCTCGATCTTCAGACGGGGATCGAGTACGTCACGCAGACCGTCACCCAACAAATTGACACCCAGAACCGTCAGCGCGATGGCAGCACCTGGCATGAACGTGAGCCACCAGGCTTCACGGATATAACCTCGGCCTTCGGCGATCAGGATGCCCCAGCTAGGCTGGGTCGGCGGTGCCCCCAGCCCGAGAAAACCCAGCACCGCTTCCGACAAGATGGCATAGGCAAAAACAAAGCTCAACTGCACGATCAGAGGCGACATGCTGTTGGGCAGGATATGCCGGAACAAGATATGCCAATGGCTTGCGCCCGCCACACGGGCCGAATGCACGTAGTCGAGTTCACGCACCACCAACACGGACGCGCGCAGGATGCGCGCCGTGCGCGGGATATAGACCACCGCCAGCGCAATCACCACGGTACTGACTGATGGCCCGAGCGCCGCGGCAATGCCGATGGCCAGCAACACCGATGGGAAGGCCATCAGCGCGTCCGCGAACCGCATCAGCGGACCATCGAGCCGTGAGAAGTATCCGGCCAGCGCACCGAGCAATACGCCGAACACCGCATTGAGCAACACCACCCACAGTCCGATCATCAGGCTCAGTTGGCCGCCATACACAACCCGGCTGAGCATCGAGCGGCCCAGGTTGTCGGTTCCCAGCAGATGGTCCATCGAGGGCGGCTGAAAACGCATGCGCACCGCCAACTTGTTGGGGTCACCGCTACCAAGCCAGGGTGCCAGCAAAGCCAATAGCACCATGAAGCCCAACAACACGGCGCCGATGACGAATGCCCGGTGCCGCAAGAGCCGTGCGAGCGTCCCCCAAGCCAGGGAACGGCGCACCACGCGTTTGGCTGCGGGTTGCGCCACCTCAGTGCCCTCCACCCACCCGCACCCGCGGGTCAAACCAGGCATAGGCGACATCCACCAGAATGTTGAGCAGCATCAGCGCGGTGGCGACGAACAGCAGACCGCCTTGAATCATCGGGTAGTCACGCCGCAGGATCGCATTACCCAGCAGCGCGCCCATGCCTGGCACGGAAAACACCGTCTCGACAATGATGGACCCCGACAACAGCACGGAGAAGATGAGACCGACCACGGTCACCACTGGAATGGCAACATTGGCCAAGGCATGTTTGCCGATGACCGCCAACTCGGACAGGCCTTTGGCGCGCGCAGTGCGGATGTAATCCTGGCGCAGCACCTCCAGCATCGCTGAACGGGTGATCCGCGCCAATAGCCCGATCTGCAGCATGGCCAGCGACACCGCCGGCAAGGTGGCGCTGCGCAGCCATCCGAGAAAGTCGGTGGACGGCTCGACATAGCCTCCGGTAGGCAGCCAGCCCAGGTGTACGGAAAACACCAGGATCAACACCAGTCCAAGCCAGAAATTGGGCAGCGATACGCCAAGCAGCGCCACCGTCATCGCACCCTGGTCGATCCAGGTGTTGTGGTGCAAGGCAGCCAGCACGCCAATGGCCAGACCGAACACCAGCGTCAGCAGCATGGAGTACAAGGCCACGGACACTGTGGCGGGCAGACGTTCGATGATCGCCTCCTTCACCGGCTGCCCCAACAGCAGGGAACGCCCGAGGTCGCCTTGCGCAAGATTCCCGTAGAAACTCAGAATCTGGATGTGCAACGGTCGATCCAGCCCCAGATTTTTTCGAATGACCTCGATCTCTGCAGCGGTCGCATTGGTGCCACCCATCACGACCGCCGGATCGCCGGGCACCAGCTTGATCAGTCCGAACGAGAGCAGGCTGACCAGCAGCAACAGCGGGATGCACTGCAGCAGACGCTTGATGAAGTACGCCATCATGGCAGGACATCCCCCTCGCACGCCCTGGCCATAGGGTACGGATCAGGCGCAAGCTGCATCCGTTGCACCGCTCAATTGTTCAGCCACACGTTGGACAGTCGCGGCGTGTAATACGCCTTGTAGCCTTCCACGTTGGCCCGCACCGCCTGGGTCTTGGGAGCAGAGCCGAAAGGAATGGCCATCACCTGCTCCAACGCAATGCGCTGGGCTCTGGCAAACGCCGCCTGACGCGCTGGCAGCGTAGGGGCGGTGTTGACCTCGTTGAAGGCCGCCATGTAAGCCGGGTCGACCTTGTTGTCCTTGGGCTTGTAGACCGGATTGGGTTCGGCCATCTGGCGCAGGGTCTGCGGTCCACCCAATGCGACCACGGTGATCCAGCCGGTAAAAAACACGTTCCAGCCGGTGGTCTCCTTCTGGCTGCGCTGCAGCGCAGCCGGCCAGTCGAGCACCACCAACTCGGCATTCATGCCAGCGGCCTTGAGCTGCTCGGCCATGACCAGCGCCGTGTTGTACATGACCGGAAAATCGCGGTTGGTCAGCAGCTCGATCTTCTCGCCCTTGTACCCCCCTTCCTGCAGCAATTGGCGTGCCTTGGCGCGGTTTTTCTGGTTCAGCAGTTCCTTGCCTGCATCGGTGAAATACTGCTGACCGGGAAACTGAAACCCCGGATTGAGCTTGTATTGCCCCTCATGCGCCGCCTCCATGATTTCCTCGAAATCCAACGCTGCGAGCATCGCCTGGCGCACCTTGATGTTGTCGGTGGGTGGATTGGAGAAATTGGGATATGCCACGTTCATCCAGAAGGTCTCCAGACGCGCCAGCTTGATGGACTTGTTCTCGCGCAACCGTTTTTGCGATGCGGCCGGCACATCTTCGACTGCGTGAATCTCCCCCACCTCCAGTGCCGCAGTGCGGGCGGCGGGTTCGGTCATCATGCGAAAGGTGACGGTATCCACGCAGGCGCGCTTGTTGCCTCCGTAGCCGTTGATCTGGTTGTGGCGGGTGTCTGGCTTGTAAGCGTCGAAACGGCGCAGCTTGACGAAGCTGTCGGCGCGGAACTCTTCGAGTTTGAACGGACCGGTTCCCACCACCGGTAACTGTTGCGCGGGTGCCTGGGCGTTCTCAGCTGGAATGATGACGATCGGCACCGTGAACGACGACAAAGCCTCCAGGAACAGCGGACGGGCTTCCTTCAGGGTGATCACGAAGGTGCTCGCATCGGGCGTCGACCATTTCTCGACCGGGTCCAGAATCGAACGATCGACGCCGACGCGCTTGTAGCGATCGAACGATGCTGCCACGTCGGCCGATGTCATCGTCTTGCCATTGTGAAACTGAATACCCTGGCGCAGTTTGAAGGTGTAGTTCTTGCCGTCCGGGCTGACGTTCAAGGTTTCGGCCAGTTCCAGCATCGGGTTCATCGTTTCGTCACGGGTCACCAGCGATTCGTAGATGTTGAGCGCCACGTTGCGCGTAGCGCCTGCATTCGAAGTATGTTGGTCCAGGCCCGGCACCTTGGCTTCCAGCGCAAATATCAGGTCTCCTCCGGTTTTGGGACAACTAAATGCCTGCGCCTGGGCCTGGACGGTAGTGGTGGCCAACACGATGGCGCTGCTCATCAACGCAAAACGCCTCATAGGGTTCCGATTCGACATCATCAGCTCTACTCCTTGGTTAATTGCCGCCCTTGGGCGGCGTTGCGGTACGTGTTCAAACCGACGGCTCGGGTACCCTTGAGCGTGCCCGAGCCAACTTTCGACGAGACCGTGGGGGCAAAAACCACGGGAAGCGCACACTTGCGCCAAGGAAAACTGCCAGTGTCCAGACGCGTGAGCAGCGCACGCGCGCTTTTCTCACCGAGCTGAAATGCAGGCGAAAAGACGGTTGTGAGTTCCGGGCTCGCATAGCGCCAGAAGTCAAAACCGTTGAAACCGGTGATCCGAACCTGTTCGGGCACTGCGCAACCGCGCGCACGCAGGTATTTCATCGCCGCAATTGCCATGCGGTCGTTGCCGCCGATGACGACATCGGGCACGCCGTGCTTTTCGACATGCTGTGCAAAGGCCGCCTGGGTGTCATCGAATCCTTCGTCGCCGCAACGCACCACATGCAAAACGGGCGGCTGATCGATCGTGGCCAATACCGACCGCACGCCTGCTTCGCGCCGCTCCATGGCGGCCCACGCCACCGAGGGCAAGAGCATCACCGCCTGTTGGCAAGCACGCTGAAACAAATGGCGGGCGATTTCCGCGCCGCCGCCGGCATCGTCCTGGATCACGGAGCAAGCGTCACGGATGCTGTCGGGCAGTTCATCCTGAATCAAGACCAGCGGCTGGCCCAGCGCCGCCACCTGGGCAATCGTCTGTTGGCGCTGCAGCGGTTCGCCAGAGGTCAGCAAACAGATGCCATCGCTTTCGATCCGGCGCAGCAAGGGCAATGAAGCGAGGTTGGTCGCTGACGCGCCTTGCAGCACGATCGAATAACCGGCCACCTGAAACACATCGTTCAAGCCCGCCAGCATTGCCGCCGTGAACGGGTCGGAAAGATAGCGCGCCAACGGGTCGACGATGATCACCCCCACCGTCATCCGGCGATGGGTTCGCAGTTGCCTGGCGTTGGCATGGGGCCGGTAATCGAGCCGCTCGCAGGCCGCCAACACGCGCGCAATCATCTCCACACCCACCTGCCCCTTGCGGCCATTGATGACGTTGGACACCGTCATCGGCGTCGTACCAGCCGCCAACGCCACGTCGCGCAGCGTGGCCGACGCACCCGCGCTGCCAGCCCTGCCGACCGGTGCATGGGATGCCGGACGCTGTGAGCGTGGGGGCCTCATATCAGTGTGACTCCCGCGGCACGTAGTCGCCGGAGCCGCCAACCAGAAAATCCATGTCCACGCCGCGATCGGCCTGCAGCACATGCTCTACATAAAGCTTTTCCCAACCCCGCTGGTACGGTGACTGGAACGCCACTGCAGCCGCCTGGCGGCGGGCGAGTTCCTCGTCAGACACTTCCAGATAGAGCCGACGGGCGGGCACGTCGAGTTCGATCCAGTCGCCGTTTTCGACCAGCGCCAACGGGCCGCCGATGGCGGATTCGGGCGACACATGCAGCACCACGGTGCCAAAGGCGGTGCCGCTCATGCGGCCATCCGAAATGCGCACCATGTCGGTGACGCCGCGCTGCAACAATTTGGCAGGTATTGGCAGATTGCCAATCTCCGCCATCCCTGGATACCCGACCGGGCCACAGTGCTTGAGCACCAGAATGCTGTCGGCTTCGACCTGCAGAGCGGGGTCGTGGATGCGCTTCTTGAGATCGTCGGCGTCGTTGAAAACAACGGCTTGTCCGCGGTGGCGCATCAGCGCCGGTGTAGCGGCCGATGGTTTGAGGACTGCGCCACCCGGTGCCAGGTTGCCACGCAACACGGCGATGCCGCCTTGCGCCTTGAACGGCTTGCCCAGTTCGAAAATCACATCGCGATCGAACACTTTCGCATTCTCGATGCCCTGGCCAAGCGTGGTGCCCGCGACCGTGGGTTGGTCCAGGTCGAGGTGGCTGGCGATCTCGCGCAGAACGGCCGGCACGCCGCCAGCGTAGTAAAAGTCCTCCATCAGGTACTTGCCTGAGGGCATCAGGTTGACCAGACACGGCACGTCCCGGCCATAGCGGTCCCAATCGTCCAGGCCGAAGTCAACCCCCAGCCGACCGGCCAAGGCGATCAGGTGCACAACGGCATTGGTCGAGCCACCGAGTGCGGCGTTGAGTCGCACGGCGTTGGCGAACGCGGACTTGGTCAGAACCTTGGACAGACGCAAGTCTTCGCGAACCATCTGCACCGCGCGACGACCGGCTTCGAAGGCCAGCGCCTGCCTCCGCGCATCCACAGCGGGGATGGCACCATTGTGTGGCAGTGCGACCCCGAGGGCCTCACACAGACTGGCCAGGGTGGAGGCCGTGCCCATGGTCATGCAAGAGCCTGCACTGCGCGACATTGCGGCCTCTGCGGCCATGAAGTCCTCGGTGGTCATGGTGCCTGCCGCGACCGCGTCCTTGAAGCGGATGACGTCGGTGCCCGAACCCAGGGTACGACCTTCATAGCGGCCCGACAGCATGGGACCACCCGAGACCAGCAAAGTCGGAAGATCGACGCTCGCCGCACCCATCAGACAGGCTGGTGTGGTCTTGTCGCAGCCCGCCAGCAGCACCACACCATCCATCGGTTGGGAGCGGATCGATGTCTCCACGTCCATGCTGGCCAGGTTGCGAAACAACATCGTGGTTGGTCGCATCAACGGTTCGGACAAGGACGTCACCGGGAACTCGAGCGGGAAGCCGCCCGCCTCCAGCACCCCGCGCCTGACATGCTCGGCCAGGCCGCGCAGATGCCCATTGCACGGCGTGAACTCGGACCAGGTATTGCAGATGCCGATGACCGGCTTGCCATCGAACATGCGCGCGGCATGCCCCTGATTTTTCATCCAGCTGCGATAGATGAAGCCATAGGCGTCCTGGCGCGCGAACCATTCGTCGCTGCGCAAGCCATTGGGGCGCTTGGGGTTGGGCACGGACTTGATGTCGTCAGTCATGATCCGACCTCAAGTGGAAAGCCCACCGTGCCACCAGTGGGCGGTCGGGTCGGAATGCAAAATCTGGTCGATGGTGTCCTGGCTCACGCGCGGCAGGCCCGAGCCGGCGATGACGGCGTTCACATTGCGCAGTCCCGCGATCGAATCGGCGACCGAGGTGAACGGGAAGTCAGTACCCCAAAAAATCTTGTTGCGGTTGGCTATCGTGTATTCCTGCGCACAGACCAGAATGTTCCAGTACTGCCAGGGTCGGTAGTACAAGGCCGACACCTCGCAGTAGACGTTGGGATTCTTGCGCGCCACCACAATGCACTCTTCGTACCAGGGATGGGCCATATGGGCCATGATCATCTTGAGGTCGGGATGGCGGTTTGCAATGGTATCCACATCCAGCGGACGACCGTATTGCACCGGCGCATTGGTGCCATAGGTGGTACCCATGTGCATGGTCAGCGGAAGATTGTGCTTGACCAGATACTGATAAATCGGCTCGAGCCGCGGGTCGAGCAGCGACACGCCGTTGTAGATCGGTCCGAACTTGACGCCCTTGAGTTTGAGATCTTCAATGGCATGAACCAGCAGATCCATACAGTTGGGCATGCGCGGATCGATGCAGGCAAAACCGATGAATTTCTTGGGATCGCGGGCCACCAGGCGCGCCGTCACTTCGTCATCGCCGTCGATACCGACTGAATCGCTGTAGCGCAACGAAAACACGATGGCCCGGTCTACATCGCGCATCGCCTCCTGCACGACGGCCGGATTGCTGGGCAGTTCCACCTCATCGGCGCGTGCGAAACGGGTCACTTCCAGATGCAGAGGAAGAATACTTGTGTCCTCGTAGACGTTCACATGGCAATCGATAATCATGCAGTTTGCTCCTTGTTCAAAGAATGCCGTAACGCGCGAACACGTCGGCCAGTTTGTCGCCGCGGCGCAATTCCGCAAGCGTGCTGCGCTCGCCCTTGACCTTTTCGAAGGCCAGGTCCAGCACTTTTTTCTCCACCGCTTGTGGCACCACGACGACGCCGTCGGCGTCACCAAAAATCAGGTCGCCATGCGCCACCGGAACGCCGGCGCATTCGATCGGCACGTCCAGCGCCATGATCTTTCCGCGCCCCTTGGAGTCCAACGGCGCAATGCCGCCATGGAACACCGGAAAGCCCATGGCGACAATGGGTTTGATGTCGCGCACACAACCGTCCATCAGCGCGCCCACCGCACCGCGTACCTGGGCTGCGGTCGAAAGCAGCTCGCCCCACGGTGCCACGCGGGTCGGGTTGGAGCAGGCAAAAACAGGAATTTCGCCTGGCTGCAAACTGTCGATGAGCGCAATCTCCAATTCATAGGGGTTGACGCCTTCGGCCACGTGGTAGACCTCCATGAAGGCGGCAGTGCGTGCACGGCCGACCATCATGCTGGCGAGGTCAAGCGGACGGACACGCGCGGGCATCGCTTGCTTGGTCACGCCGCATTGATCCAGGCAATCGGACAAAACCGACGAGAAAAGAACAGACCGTATGTCGTCCAGGCTGTAAGCAGGCCTGTGTGCGGGGGTAGATGCGCTCATGGTGGGGGGGCTTTCTGGTTGGACCGGCGCTGCACATGGATCAGCATCTGAGCGGTGGTCATGTCGGCAGGCACGTCACGCGGCTTGCGGCCGGTGCCGTCGATGATGTCGCGCACATGCGCCTTGGCATACAGCCAGGGCGGCAGCGCCGGGTCGTGCTTGTCGGCCAGGCGCGCCGGAATGGTGGACCATTCCGACGAGCGCGGCTCGCCATACTGGCCGTAATACAGGTGTATCGTGCGGCGCTGGCGGGAGCCCAGCTTGAGCTTGCCGGCATGGATACAGCGCGCGTGGAACACAAAGGCGGAACCGGCCGGGCCGACGGCGTCAAACTCCATGCCAGGCTGCACATCCTCGGGCCGCAGCGTGCCGCGCGGACCGTCGTGGGTGCCAGGAATGATGCTGAAGCAGTGGTCGTTGGCGGTGACGTCGGTAAGGTAGTACACCACCGACACCACCTTGATCTCGTCGCGCCGATCGAAGGCGCGGATCACGTCGCGGTGCCAGCCCTTGAGCTCGCCGACCTGGTCGGTCGGGTTGCGGATCATCAGCGACATTTCCTCGAACGCCAGCTTCTCACCCAGCAGACGCTGCAGGAAGGGCAGGACCGTCGGGTTTTCGATGATGGTGTCGAAATCGCCTATGTGCGGCAGCACATCGGCGGTATGGATGAAGGACTCGCTGAAGTGCGACCATTCCTGCGGAAAGCCGGTCTCGTAGCGGTGGAAAGCGGTGTTCAGGGCCGCCACCTGGGCCGGGCTTAACGCACCGGGGATGACCACGAAACCGCGCTGATTGAATTCGTCGACGGCCGTGCTCCAGCGGTCTGCGGGACTGACAACTGCACTCATGGCGTGGCTCCCGTGGCGAAAGAAGGCGCTATGCTGCGCCGGCGCGTGATGCCGCTTGCGGCCAGAAACGAGGGTTTGAGGCGCGTGCCCAGGCCTGGGCCCTGCAGCGGCGACATCCGACCGTTCTGGATCGGGGGCAATTCGGTGACCACATCCGCATACCAGCCGCGCACATAGGCGCGCACGGTTTCCTGGATCATGGCAGTGGGTGCCCAGAAGGACAGATGGGTGCCCGCCACGTAGCCAATCGGGCCGGTGCAGTCGTGTGCGGCCACCGGCAGCTGTGCCGCCGCCGCCATGTCGCAGATGGCGCGGGCCTGCGTGACCCCGCCGCACCAGCCGGGGTCGAAACACACGATGCCGGGTGCGCCGGAGGCGACCAACGGTGCGAAGCTGGACGCCGGGGCCAGTGTTTCCGACGCCAGCAGCGGCACACGGGTAAAGCTGGCCAGTTCCCGCAAGGCACGGGTGTCGTCCATGCGTACCGGGTCTTCGATCCACAACGGATCGATACTCTCGACGGCGCGGATGATCTGCTTGGCGCTGGTCAGGTCCCACAGGGCGTGCATCTCGACCATCAGGTCCATCTCGGCACCCACGGCTGCGCGGATGCGCTGGAACACGCGCAGCCCCTCTTGCACCTGGGCTGCGGTGATACCGACGCCGCCATTGGTGAACGCGGCCCGGTCGAAGGGCCAGATCTTCATGCCGGTGATGCCCTCGGCCAGCAGCTCACGCGCGAGGCGTTCAGGCTCATGTTCGAAGGCATGCAGGTCGTCCAGCGGCTGCAGGGTGCGGTTGCTGCCAAACCAGGCATCGACATCCTGCGAACGGGCCTTGGTGACGTAATGCGGGCCGGCGCAGGTGTTGTAGATGCGGATGCTGTCGCGGGCTTGCCCACCCAACAAGGCATGCAGCGGCAACCCGGCCTTTTGGCCCAGGCAGTCCCACAGGGCCATATCGAGCGCGGCCGCGGCCCGCATCTCTACACCCGACGACGCATAGCCTACCGGGTACCGCACCAGTTCGCGGTTGATGGAACCGATGCGCGTGGCGTCACGCCCCAAGACCAGCGGTGCGACGACCTCGTGCAGAAAAACCTCGACAGTGCCGGGTGCGAAAAAAGCCTCACCCAAGCCGGAAACGCCGGTATCGGTCTCGACGATCAACCACAACAGGTTGTCGTTGGCGTCGGACCGTATCGTGTCGAGCGCGGCGATAAGCATGCGTCGGATGGTGGTTGGATTACTTGAGAAAAATTATTGACTTTATCGATATAGGTGTCAATGCAGGGTTTTCCCGAGGGTCAGTGATTCGTCCGTCAGACCGCGGTCGGAATGCCTCGTGGCAGAGCAGAGGGAATGCCGATAATTCCATTGTCGTCACGCGCATGATGGGGTTTGATCATGCACTGCGAAACTATCGGCATATAGCTTGAGAACTGCGCAAGCAATGGGTGAATCGGGCTCTGCGAAAAGGGCGAAAAAAGCAATCATGAATACGACAGCCAACCATGGGTGATGTACTCCAGACAATCCGTCTAGCCGCCGTGCAGGCCGCGTCGGTACACCTTGATCGTGATGCAAGCATTGACAAAGCTGCTGCACTGATCGCACAAGCTGGCAAAGCCGGTGCCCAGGTCATTGGCTTTCCCGAGGGATTCGTCCCGGCCCATCCGTCATGGTTCACGGTGCAGCCCGGCACAGGTGCTATCAGTCTGGGTCTGTCGCGTCAGCTGTTCCAGAATGCAGTCGTCGTGCCCAGCGAGGCGACAGACCGACTCGGTCAGGCGTGCCGCGAGGCGAACATCACGGCAGTTGTCGGTGTTTGCGAAAAGATCCCTGGCACGACCGGCACCATGTTCAACACGCAGATCTTTATCGATCCCGAAGGCAGGATACTTGGGAAGCACCAGAAGCTGATGCCCACGCTGGCCGAGCGGATCGTGCATACCGGCGGATGGGGTGACACTTTGAAGGCGTACGAAGCGCCGTTTGGCAAATTGAGTGGACTGATCTGCGGTGAAAATGCCAATCCGCTTGCGTCTTACGCGCTGATGTGCATGTACCCGGTGGTGCACGTTGCCTCCTGGCCCGCGTTTGTATCGCCAGCCGTCAAATTGGCAGATGTCATCAGCGCCATCAGCCGGGGCTTGGCGTACAGCATGGGTTGCTTCGTCATCAATGCAACAGGCGTGCTGGATGATGCTGCGATTCGTGCGTATGCGTTGGAGTCTGGCCCGCGCGAGGCACTGGAGAAAATCAAGGGTCAGGGGTATGCGTCCATCGTAGGTCCAACGGGGCAAGTTCTTACGGAGCCTATCGAGGGCGAGGGGATTGTGGTTGCCGAGGTCGATCTCAATAGCGTCATGATTGCAAAAATCCTCAATGATTTTGCGGGCCACTACAACCGCCCGGATGTGTTTTCCGTAGAGGTCAACGAATCCGTGCCAACCCGATTGAAGCGCATTGCGGGAACTTGACTCCACGGCCGTTGCGGCTACTCGCACCCATCAATCGCACTGCATACTCACCGCGTTTCTTGACAAAGTTCCCAGTGGTGCGCGTGTCAGAAGCTGACCGACACCCTGACCGTCTTCCAATATCCATGGCTGCAAGCACCGAATCTCCCCACGCCCTGCATGCGGACCTTGACCTGTACGGTGTGCAACAGCTAGTCGACACCTTGGTCGACGACCAGCTCCATGCCGTCAACGCGGTGCGCGCAAGTTCGGCCGCGCTGGCGCAGGCGGTGCAGGCAGCCGTGCCTCGCCTTGCCGCCGGTGGACGCCTGATCTATGTCGGCGCGGGCACCTCGGGCCGACTCGGTCTGCAGGACGCTGTCGAACTGTTTCCCACTTTTTCCTGGCCTCGGGAGCGCGCGATCGCTTTGCTTGCCGGCGGCATGCGCGCGGTGACAGAAGCCGTGGAAGGTGCCGAAGACGATGCTCTGCAAGGCGAGCGGGACATGCAAGCTGTTGACCCTGCGCGCGATGATGTCGTACTGGGCGTGGCAGCCTCCGGACGCACACCCTATGTGCTGGGGGCATTGGCCGCAGCGCGGGCTGCGGGTGCCTTGACCATCGGCATGGCCAACAACCCCGACAGTGCAGTGGCGGCACAGGCCGACATCGGCATCACGCTGGCGACCGGCTCCGAGATCATCTCTGGCAGCACCCGCCTCAAAGCGGGGACCGCGCAAAAAATTGCGCTCAACAGTTTTTCAAGCGCCGTCATGGTGGGGCTGCACAAAGTCTACGGCAACCTGATGGTAGACATGAGCGCCACCAATTCCAAGCTGCGCCAGCGCGCGGTGCAATTGACCATGCACGCGACGCACGCAAACGCGTCACAGGCGCAGGAGGCGCTCGAAGCCTGTGAATACCGGGTCAAGACGGCCATCGTCTGCATCCACAAGTCGCTCGATGCCAGCGCCGCTGACGCGCTGCTGGCACGCTGCGATGGCAGTGTGCGGCGGGCGCTACAAGACGGGGCCGTGGCTGCCCCGCAGGTTCCCGGTTAACGTGAAGTAACTTTCATGCTGCGGGGTGAAGGGTGGGCATCATGAAAGTTAGGCCGTCTCTTTCATCAACACCTCCGCGCAAAACACCACCGATGCGGTGCGTCCGGAGAGCGGATGGATCGGCCAATGCTCGCCGGTCAGGCGCAGGCCACTAGCTGCAAACAGGGCTCGCCACGACTCGAGGGTGCGGAAATACCAGGGCGCTGGATCGACGAAGCGCTGGCTGAACCCGTCCCAACTGCCTTGACGCCAGCCATCGACATAGCGCTGCGTGCCGCTGGCTTCAACGGGGTGCAGGGTTTGCACGATGAAGCGACCTTGGGGATGCAATAGTGACGTAACGCCGCGCAACAGCTGCTAGGTGGACTCTTTGCCGATCAGCGCGAAGTTGCAGCACACCGTGTCGTCACGCCAAGCCAGCTTGCCTTGGGCAATCTCTTCGTAGCTGGCCACCGCGAATTCGCCGCCCTGGCAAGACCGGAAATAATGCTTGCCCACGGTGCCATGAACATGTAGTCGCGCCCGTCGGACAACATGCGTCCCAGCGAAGGCGCAGGCGGCTGCGCGCCGATACCCAGAAACGACAAGCTGGCCTCCAGCAGGATGGCCATGGAGAGCGACAAGCTGGTCTGCACCAGAATCAACCTCATCAGGTTGGGCATGATGTGGTGCACGATGATGCGCAGGTCGCCAGCGCCGAAACTGCGCGCGGCATGCACGTAATCGGCGCTGCGCAGCACCAGGGTCTGTGCCCGCAGCAGCCGCGCGAAGATGGGGGCGTAAACGACCGCGATCGCGATCACCGTGGCCATGGTGTTGGTCCCGAGAACGGCAATCATGGCGATCGCCAGCAAGATGATGGGGAAAGCGAACAACACGTCGGCAAACCGCATCACGACTCGGTCGATCCAGCCGCCCTTGTAGCCAGCCCAGATGCCCATGCTGCCGCCTAGCAGCAATGCGATAGCCACGGCAGAGCATGCGATCCCCAGCGATTAACGGTAGCCGTGGATGATGCGCGACAACACGTCCCGGCCCAATTTGTCGGTGCCCAGCCAGTAGTCCGCGCCCGGCGGTGCCATGCGCGCTGGCTTTGCAACCGCCTACTTCTCCAATCGGGTCTGGCGCAGGTAGACCAGCGAACGCGTGCTGATCGGGCTGAAGTCTTTCACGTTGGAGCGCATCGCCGTGAACAGATCGCCGTTGGCCAGGAATGCGATCGGACCCTGACAAGCCAGGGTCTTTTGCACCGTGTCGTAGA
>Ga0105045_10001956_pt1 | contig 17106 bp, 18 predicted proteins | sample MAT02_FD_78089 | JGI IMG/M metagenome (GOLD analysis project Ga0105045, IMG submission 78089) | Freshwater microbial communities from Lake Fryxell liftoff mats and glacier meltwater in Antarctica - MAT-02 (megahit assembly) | ecosystem: Environmental > Aquatic > Freshwater > Ice > Liftoff... | reverse complement strand
TGAACCGACCGCGAGCAAGCAGTCCGCGGAGGGCCAGCGTTGGCTCTACTTCCGCAGCCCATGGGGCATGCAGTTCGAGCTCGTAAGCTTCCCCGACGGTAAGGCCTACGAACGTGAGAGCGTGCAGCGATTGTGGCATCCAGCACATCCGGCAGAATGAGTACTGGGTCTGAGGTCGGACCACTCGCCCACGGCGGCGCGGGTGCGCGCATTGCCGATGACTTGCGCACCGCGATCCTTGCCGGCGAGTACGCGCCGGGCGTTCGGATCCGTCAAGAGGACCTTGCCGATCAGTACGGCGCAAGCCGCCTGCCCGTGCGCGAGGCCCTCCGCCTGCTCAAAGGTGAGGGGCTTGTCACGCTCGTCGCAAATACCGGCGCTTGGGTGTCAAGCCTGAGCCTCGAAGACTGCGAAGAGATGTACCAGATTCGTGAGCGCATCGAGCCGCTGCTGCTGCGCTACAACGTGCCACTGTTCAGCGAGGATCAGATTGATCATCTCGACGAGCTCGCAGCCCAGATGGAGAAGGCCGACGATGTCGAGCACTTTCTGGCGCTTGACCGCGATTTTCATCTCGGCAGCTACGAGGCCGCGACGACTACCCTGCTCTCGGAGACCGTGCGCCAACTTTGGAATCGCACGCAGCACTACCGCCGCGCGTTCATGCAGGTCTTCCGGCCGAGCGATCGCAGCGTGCACCACGAACACCACCTGCTCGTCGCCGCCATCCGCCGGCGCGATCTCGACGAGTCCGAGCGCGTGCTCGGCGCGCACATCCGCCGCACTCGGCTGGAACTGGCGCGGCATCCCGAAATCTTCACCGACTGACCTCCAGTGAAGGCTGACGCCCAGTAAAAGAGGAACGCCGCAATAGCCGCTACGGCCACTAACCCTGCCACCGGCGTCACCGAGCAGACCCTTGAGCCGCACGGCCCTGATGAGGCGGAACGGCGTATCGCCGAGTCGCAGAGTGCCCTCATTGCGCTGAAGTCCACCGCTGAGGCGAAGCGTGGCGAGTGGATGAGTGCGGCTGCTGATCTAGTCGAGGCCGTGGTGGCCGAGACCGCCCGCCTACTCACTGTCGAGATGGGTAAGCCCATTGGTCAGTCCGCGGCCGAGGTGCTCAAGTGCGCCGAGAATAGGCGGTTCTACGCCGACAAGGCCGAGGGATTCGCCGCCGACGAGCCGCTTGCGAACCCGGCCGCGGTCAGCGTCTCTGCAGCGTGGGCCCGCTGCGAGCCCCTGGGCGTCGTGTTGGCCGCCATGCCGTGGAACTATTCGCTGCGGCAGGTCATCCGCTTCGCCGCCCCCGCGCTCATGGCCGGCAACACGGGGCCACTCCAGCACGCGTCGAACGAGCCGCAGTCGGCGCTCTACCTCGACACACGCTTCGAGCGCGCAGGCTCCCCCGCCAGATCATTCAACACTCTGCTCATCGGCCGCAACCAACTCCAACCCGAGCGTGTCGACGTATGAGACAACCGAACCGTCCAAGTCGCTCACAGTGAACGAGAAGTGAAGAACGTCAATCATGTTTGGTCACGGGTGACCGGGCCGGATGTGTGGGACAGCCCACCGTCCACCACTAGATTGTGGCCCGTGACCCAAGTCGACTGATCCCCTCCGAGATACAGGATCGCGGAGGCGATGTCGTCGGGTGTGCCCACCCTGCCGAGCGGTGTGTGTTCCATCCACCGCTCGATCAAGAAGGGCGTCATGTTGCCTGTGCGTCGGGCCATAGGGGTGTCGACTAAGCCGGGTGAGACGCAGTTCACCCGGATACGGTGTTCCGCCAGCTCAAGGGCTGAACTGCGCGTGAGCATCTCCACCCCCGCCTTCGCGGCCGAGTACGCGGCCGAGCCCCACGTCGGAACGTTCGCGTTTATCGAGGCAACGTTGACGATTGCTCCCCCTTCGCCTGCTCGGATCATTTCGCGGGCCTCATGCTTGAGCGACAAGAAGACGCCAGTAAGCACTACTCCGATAACACGATTCCAAGTCTCAAGATCTTGGTCCACCACCGGCTTGCCTTCGCCGATACCTGCGGCGTTCACCGCAAGGCACACGGTTCCCAGTTCGCGGGCAACGGCGACCATCTCCTCAATATCTCCTTCGTCAAGAACGTCGACTCGAACCCCGTGGATGCGCTCCGACTTCTCAGCGCTCAGGCGCTGCAGGGCGGCCTCGTCCCGATCTCCTACAACGACGGTGGCGCCCTCGTCCCAGAGTCGCTGCACGACCCGCAGCCCGATGCCTGAGGCTCCACCTGTCACTATCGCCGTCTTGCCTTCGTAGTACACGTAGATGCCTTTCGCTAGACGACAGCGACGGGCGAGACCATCGCTCCGGTCGATCCCTTGCCCTTGATGGGCGTCATGATGAAGAGGAACTCGCTGTGGGCACCCGCAACAAGATCCCCCGTCTTGATGTTCTCGATGATGTAGGTGCCGGTTTCGGCGAGGAGATGCTGGTGGACGACGAACGCGCGGGCGGGCGATTCGAAGGGGATGACCTCGAATGCCCAGTTGTCAGCACCGACCGCCGACACTCGATGGTCTGTGAGCCAATGAGCAAGGTCCCACCCGGCACCCGGCTCGCCGGAAAGAAAACGCTCGTTGTCGACCTGCCACAGGCTCATCCAGCCGGTGTGAAAAAGCACCGCGTCGCCCGGGCCTATGCTTACCCCCTGCTGTTCGCAGGCAGCTTCTGCATCTGCGACGGAGATGACATCGCCAGGCGCGAGCATGGCGACCCCTCGCACCGCAGCGATGTCTAGGCACACACCCCTAGTCACCCACGGCTTCATGTTCTCGGCCCCCAGCCGCATGAGGCCCTCGCGCGCAAGAAACTCGGTGTAGTGCACGCCGTTGTATCCGCGGCCCGCGATGCCGTTGTGAGCAAGCCCGTCGACGTGGCATCCCACATGAGCGGAACTCATCATGTATTCCTCGACCCCGGTCCACTCGCTAGGGTCTGTGTGGTGCTGCTCGAGCATGCTCTCCGCCAGAATTACTTGGCGCCAATCTCGATTCGCCGGGCCGGGCATGTCCGGCTCAAGAATCGGCGCCAACTCGATCACCTGACCCGTCCGGACGAGACCAACGGCGGCCAGCGTGCGCTCCGGAGTCACCTCATTGAGCGCTCCGGCTTCATCTGCCGCCCCGTATCTGGACGGCCACCATTGAGGGCTTTGGCTTCCTCGGCCGTCGTATGACGTCATGGGGGGTTTTCCAGCCCCTGCTCGGCAGGCATCGCCGTGGCGCTACTGAGCGCTGCTTCCGCTTCCGCTGATGTCTTCGCAGCGATCGTCGCCTCAGTTGCTCCTGTGATGTGTGCCACGACTTCGGCCGGCGAGACCTCCGACTTGACGAGGTCTGCAACAAGGCGGCCACGCCGCATCACGAGGATGCGCTCACACACTCGCCAGAGGTGATCGATGTTGTGCGTGACCAACACCATGGTGAGCCCACCTCTTTTGAGGCCGTCGAGTAGCGTCAAGACTTCGGCAGATTCACGGACTCCAAGCGCAGCGGTTGGCTCGTCGAGGAGGAGAAGTCGCTTGCCCCAGTAAGCTCCGCGCGCGATCGCAACGGCTTGACGCTGACCGCCCGACATCTTCGAGACCTTGCGGTTCACGAAGGGGACGCGGACATCGAGTCGCGCCAGCGCCGCATCCGTTTCCTTCTGCATCGCGCTTTTGCGCAACAGCCCAAATCGGCGGAGTTCTCGGCCGAGAAAGAAATTCTCGGTGATCGTGAACCGGCCGATCAGAGCAAGGTCCTGATAGACCGTTTCAACGCCAAGTTTTCGCGCGACTGACGGATTGCCCAGCTCGACGGGGGTTCCGTCGAGAAGGAGTTGGCCGTCACTCGGCTGATGCACGCCCGAGATGGTCTTCAGCAGGGTTGACTTTCCTGCACCGTTGTCGCCGACAAGGCCGACCGCTTCACCCTCCCGTACCGTGAAGCTGATGTCGTCAAGGGCCTGGAGGCCGCCAAACCATTTGTTGAGTCGTGATGCCTCAAGAATCGACTTTCCTTGCGCGGGGTCTTGGTCGGTGTCTTCTTCTTTAGTCACAGTTCCGAGGTGTACTTTCTGCTGAGGGTGCTCAGGGCGACTGCCACAATCAATAGTCCGCCCGCGAACAAGTACTGGGTGAAGGGCGGTGCGCTGAAGATCGCGAGCCCATTGAACCCGACCGCCACGGTGAGGACTCCGATGAGTGTTCCCACAATGTGAAATTCACCATCTCTCAGAGCCGCCGAACCGAGGAATGCCGCCGCGAAGGCCTGAAGCAGGTAGACATCACCCGCGTTCGCGTCAGCACTGCCCAGCGACGCAGCCAGCATGATCCCGCCCGCGGTGCCGCAAAATCCACAGATCATGAACGACCACGTTCGGGTGCCATCGACGCTGATTCCCAGCCGCCGTGCCGCCTCAGGGTCGTCGCCGACTGCCTTGATGTGCTGACCGAGAGGAGTCATGTTGAGTAGCAACCACATGCCGATCGAGAAGAAGATCAGGATGATGATCGGATAGGGTACAACGCCAAACGCCCTGCCGAGTGCAAGCTGGGCAAATTGACCGCCGTCTTGAACTGCGTACGTGACCCCGTTGCCATACAAGAGGTTGATCGAAAAAATAAGCGTTCCGGTGCCCAGGGTTGCGATGAGTGCGTTCACCCCGAGTTTAGTGACGATGAATCCGTTCGCTAATCCGAATAACATCCCGATTGCAAGCACGATGATGATGGCGATCGGAAGGGGAAGGCCCCCTTCGCCGCCCACGCCTGGGCCACTGAGACCGAGAATGCCAAACCCGCTCAAGAGGCCGACGACGAATACGCCCGCGATGCTCGCTTGGTACCCCACGCTCAGGTCGAAATCGCCGCCAACAAGGCAGATCGTGAGGCCGAGTGCGACGATGGCGCCGGGCGCCAAATTCGTGAGGACATTAACAAGGTTGGTCGGACTACCGAATGTGGTCGGGGCCAAGATGAAGAAAACCAGGGAGATGCCCACCAAAACGACGATCGTTCCGTACCTTCCTCCAAAGGAGAGAAGTTGAAGATGGATCGGTCTTGCCCTTTTGAGCGCCCGAGAGTCGGGATCAACATGGGGTGAGGATGAGGTCGAAGTAGATGACATTTCGGTTGCACTTTCCCTGCTGGATGGGCGCCGAAGGTGCCCGGGTCAAGCACTGACCCGGGCACCTGTACTGATGAGGACTTTAGACGCCTTCATCCGTAAACGCAGCAGGGAAGTCAATCTCATACTGCTCGACGTTCGCCGTCGTCACAATGAAGAACGCTGCAGGAACGATCTCAGGGTTGTCCAGTGTCAATGCTCCCGACACGACCCTCTCGGCCGCCTCGATCGCCTGCGCAGCCTGAAGAGCACGACCGTTCTGAACGTTCGCGACGATGTAACCTTCCTTGACCAGTGCGAGCCCAGCGGGGGTTGCGTCGTAGCTGTAGATCTTGACGTCGGTACGGTCCACCTGCCTGAGCGCCGCAACGGCACCTTCAGCAGGCTGGTCGAACACGGCGTAGATTGCGAGCTCGACGCCCTCGGTCGGCGGGTTCGCTGCGAGCCAGGCTGCCGTAAAGTCGCGCCCGCCCTGCACAGCGCCGGGGATTGGGACTTCCTTGTCAGTCAGTACGAACTTCGGATCGTTGGCTGCGACTTCCTGAACAAGCTTGTTGCGACCCTGTCCCGGAGTAGCGAGTAGGTAGGTCATGTTGAGCACCTGAACCTTCTCCGCGTCGGCAAAGTCCGCCTCGATCTGCGCGCCCATGTCTGGAACGTAACCCACATCACTTGCCCACACGACACCAGGGCTCAACTTCCCCGAGCTCATCGCGAGCACAGGAACGCCTTTCGCTTGAGCAGCAGCGATGCCCGAGCCGAGCAGGTCGGTATCAAACGCCAGAGTCATGATCATGGTTGCACCCTTCTCGAGCATGACCTGCATGATCGAGTTGGCGGACGAAGCATCCCCGGCTGGGTTTGCAGCCTGATAATCCGTCTCCCAGCCGTTTTCCTCTGCAAGCGCCACGACAGCCTCAGCGGTCTTGTTGAGCGTAGCGTCTGCGGCGCTGAACCCAATGATGCCGAGAACTACCTTGTCCTCTCCGCCAGTGTCCTCACTGGGCGTCGGGGCAGCGCACCCAGCAACGAGCAAAGTGGTGGTGACCGCTAGGGCCGCGAGCGCCAGAAACCGATTGTGCAAGCGACGATGCGGCGCCGCAGTTGTGCCTCTCTTCATTACCTATCTCCTTTGACGGGTTAGGGCCCCCAATAAAATGGGGTCCTAAGTGTGGCTTTATTTACGGAAGACGGCCGCTTGTGTGAACTAATGGGCCCAGATCGTATGCAAAATGCAGCGCTCTCGGCCCTGTAGCCCGCGGTTGTCTTGACTCATGCTTGCACATCGGCTCGCACTTGTCATTACATTATGGCGTGCCACGGCCAATTTGTAACTACATTTGATCGACTGCTTTGATACCGATGCTCAGGGTCCTCGGATCGACCGCACCAATCACCCGACGTGACCTACTGATAGCTTTGAATCGTGGACGACAAGGCCGCACTCAAGACGCTGACGGATCGTGTTGCAGCCGAACCAAGAAACGCGATCCTGACCCACAAGCTCAAGCCGGATGCTCCGATTCGACGAGCGAAGCTTGCCCAAGGACTAGGGATAGGCAGATTACCGGTTCGTGAAGCTCAGCGAGGACTCGAAAGCGAGGGCCTCGTGGTTATCCGGCCGAACAGTCGCGCGCGAGTCGTGGTTTGGGACCATGAGGCGTGTGTCGAGATATACAAGGTTCGGGAGCGACTCGAGCCTCTGGCCTTGAGCAAACAGAATCCGACCCAGATCCAGCTTGTATCCATCACTGAGTTTGGTCAGCGCCCTGCGGAAGTTCCGCATAGCTTTCATGCTCGCCGGAAGCAGACAGGAACTTTCACCTCACCCCCTACGCAGGCGCCACGCCTCGCCTTCTAAAGATGATCGAAACATTCTGGAGTACAACCCAGCACTACCGTCATCTCCTTGTTACGACGTGGACGATCTAGGGCTACGTCATCAACGACCACGAGCATGGCCTACTCGCCAACGCGATTCTCGAAGGCAATTCCCGTGCCGGTGAGGATATTCTTCGCCTGCACCTACAGCGCGCGCGATTTCGACTCACTCGGCACGCGGCTCTGTTCGACCGAGCGGCGTGACACGTGAACCCGCGGGTATTGATGCGAATGGTTTGGGATGACGCCGCTTCGGTGCAATCATCGTTTGTGATATGTCCTTACTTGTGATTGGTACTTCGTGAGCACCATAGAGCGTCCACTGCCGGCGGAAGTGTTCTCCGGACTTGACCGTGTTGGGCCGGTGCCGCTCTACGCCCAGGTCGCTGAGCGCTTGGAAGCCCTTATCGCCGACGGGACCCTGCCCTCCGGTACCCGTCTTGAGAACGAAATCGCAATGGGTGAACGGTTCGGGCTGTCGCGACCAACAATGCGGCGGGCAATTCAGGTGCTGGTTGACAAGGGCCTTCTGGTGCGCCGCAGGGGTGTCGGGACTCAGGTGGTGCAGGGTTCAATCACCCGCCGTGCCGAACTCAGCAGCCTCTACGATGATCTTGCGCAGGACGGTCGTCGGCCCACGACCGAGGTGCTTGTCTATGAGCAACTCCTTCCCTCGCCGGAGTTGACTCAGCTACTGGGGGTAGAAGTAGACCATCCGGTGCTTCATCTGCGTCGACTTAGGTCCGCGGATGGCGTCCCTATCGCGCTCATGGAAAATCATCTGATTGCCGCTCCGACGGTGGGTCGGGAAGAGCTGGAGCACCGCGGCCTATACGAGATGTTGCGCGAGCGAGGATCGACTATGCGGGTCGCGCGTCAATTCGTCACCGCCCGTGCTGCCACCAAGGAGGAAGCCAAACTGCTCGATGTGCGGGTAGGGGGCCCAATCCTTACCCTTGAACGCACGGCCTACGATCAATCGGGCCAGATCGTGGAAATCGGGCACACGCACTACCGCCCCGATCGATACACGATCGAATTCACGCTGGTGGCAAAGTAGCAACGGCAGGTAAAGGCTTTCGTCAGAGGCCCGCTAAATCCTCGATCTCGTTGAGAGTGGGCATTGCGATCGAACACCCGCGACGGGATGCGACGATAGCTCCTGCTGCGTTCGCGAAGACAAGTGCGCGCTCGAGCTCCCAGCCCGAGAGTAGAGCGTGACAGAGCGCACCGCCGAAGGCGTCGCCCGCACCGAGGCCGTTGGCAACCTTCACCTCAATTGGTGCAACCGTGACACGGCCGCCGGGAATTGCCCCTAGTACCCCCTCCCCACCGAGTTTGACGATCACCAACGCAGCTCCGAAACTGAGCAAGAAGTCTGCCGCCGTCGCTGCATCCTTGGCGCCCGTGACGATGCGGCACTCGTCGAGATTGCCCACGATCACCGTCGCGTAGGGGAGCGCATCCCGCGCCGCTGTGGCCGCTTCTGCCTCGCTCGCCCAGAACGCCCGCCGGAAGTCGAGATCAATGACGGTGTGTGATCCGGCTGAACGACTCGTCACGCAGGCGTGATGTGCCGCTCGGCTGGGCTCGGCTGCGAGCCCGCTCATGGTCATCCAGAGGATGCGTGCCGCCACAATCGCATCCATGTCAAGCTCATCGACGGCGATCGCGACATCGACCGGCGGGTCCGGGCGGTAGATTGTCAGCGGGAACGAGTCGGGCGGCGAGATCTCGCAGAACGCGACGGGAGTGACGCCACCAGGAACGGTGCGCACTTGGCTGATGTCGACCCCCCAGTGCGCCAACTGGCTACGCGCAAACCGACCGAACGCATCATCACCTACACGCGACACAACTCCCGATCGGTACCCCAGACGTGCCGCGGCAACGGCGACATTGGTGGGACTGCCCCCGACTGACTTCTCAAACGCGGTCACCTGCTCGAGGGGACCGTCCTGAAGGGGATAGAGGTCGACGAGAGTTCTTCCGATCGTCACCACATCGAGCGGCACCATACCGTCCATCCTTGCGCCGCCTCGCGGCTCATTTGTCATTACATTTGAACTTACTGCATCCGAGGATCGAAGATTATCTTCATACCCTCGCCCGCCCTCAGCCTGGTGATCACCTCATTCCACTGTGCAAGCGGCTCGATGCTGGAGATGAGGGGCGCGAGATCAACGAGCCGGTCATCCAACAGCCGCATCGCGCGGCGCCAAGACTGGGCGGTCGCCGCGAAGCCAGACGTGATGGTGAGTTCTTTGTACAGAACGAGATCAAGTGGAATCGTGACATCGTGCCCATGAATGCCGACGCTCACGTAGCGACCCGCCTTGCGCACGGCCTCCAGTGCCACCCGCGCCCCGCCCGCGCTCCCGGAACACTCCAGCACGACGTCGAACCCGGGCTCGCTAGCGCTATCGGTCGCGTGAAACCCCAGCGCCCGTGCAACCGCGAGCCGCGGTTCGTCTGCCGTGAGCCCACTCACTGTCACCTGCGCACCCGCCGCGCGCGCCACCTGAGCGCACAGCACGCCCATCGGCCCCGGACCGGTGACCAGAACTCGGTCACCGGCATTGATGACGGGAGGGTCTAGCAGGAGGTGCGCGACACAAGCGAGAGGCTCGGACATCGATGCTTCACTGAGCGAGATGTGATCGGGCACACGGTGAACCAGCTGCGCTGGCACCCGCACATACTGCGCAAAGCCTCCGTCTACGAAGGACCCCATCGACGACTTGTTCTCGCAGAGGTTGCGACGGCCCTCTTGGCAGTGGCCGCAGCCACAAACCTGGTGGTGGGTCTCGCACGCCACCCTCGCACCGAGGAGTTTCGCGTCCACCCCGTCGCCAAGTTCGACCACGATGCCGGCCACCTCGTGGCCCATCACAACCGGCGGGCGTGACGGGTACCCGTCACTCAGCAGGTGAAGGTCGGTTCCGCAGACGCCCGCCGCGTGAACCTCGACGAGCACGTCGCCGGAACGAAGCGTCGGGACCGGCCACGTCGAGACGCCGACACCCCCTTTGCCCAGGCGGCTCTTCACCACAGCCCTCATCTCAGCCACCAAGGGACTCCTCTGCGAATCGAATCTCACCGTTGCGGGTCACTCGGGTGACCGCAGCGCTGTGATTCTCGAAAAGCGCGCAGGTATACCAATTCCGCACTGTCTCCCTTGGCTCGATTCGATGCGCCATGTTCCGTCGACGGGCACCACCGAGGCCGTCATAGGGCCATGCGGTCTGGGCCTCGATGGCCATCATGTTCGCCCGCCCATAGAACGGAAAGCCAGGATCACCCCGCATGATCCAGAGCCACGAGTAGGGGTGCCGCTGTATGTCCCAAGCGAGCGCCACGCTCACGCCCGGCTGAGGCTGACGGATTGCCGCCCATCCTTCTGCGAGACCGTCCAGATAGAACAGCTGGTGCACGTGCCCGTCGGGCACCACGCTGAGGTCGACCGACTCGCCGTTCTCTCGAATACCTCGCGGCCAATCGGTTGGCTCGAGACGTAGCCCGGCCGCACGCTCAACATCGGGGCGAATGCGCGCCCCGGCGGGAAAGTCGAGCTGAGCTCCTGGCGTTGCGGGGAAGGCAGGATGGTGCCCCCAAACGAAGTCGACAGGGACTTCTCCGACGTTCTCAACCTCGCCAGTGATCCGAAGAACGGGGCGAACTCCGTCCAGTTCCATGGTGCGCCTGAGCACCAGGGGCAGCCGAGCGGGAACGTGCAGCTCACACCGAGTCTCTGACACGGAATCTATCGTCCATGACGCCGTCGCCGCCTCACCGTGGAATGGGAGTGGAACACCATTGACAACTGAAGGAAGCCCGGCATTCGGGAACGTTTCTTGCCATCCGCCGCGGTAGCTGGAATGAAAGTCGAGGTCGTCATTGCCGTAGCTCAGGCCGCGCCCGGCCGGTTGCGGGGTCTCCCAATCGTAGTGAGCGAGGGCATTGCGCCCTTGGGCGTCGGCGACTCGCACGATCGTAGCGCCATGCGCGTCGTCGACATCGACCTCGATCGCGGGCGTTCGCAAAGTGATCATCCGTCCTCCTTGACCGATTCGCGGCGTCACTTGTGGACGCGGAGTGTGAATAGCATAGTTTGTAAATACAACCAGCAGTCCGCTGGTGTGACGTGAGGAGGAGGACGATGTTTGACCTGCACGGCAAGGTCGCGGTGGTGACCGGAGGATCCAGCGGAATCGGACAAGCGATTGCGGTCGCGCTCGCCGGTGCCGGTGCCGACATTGCCACCGTCTACTTCACCGAAGATGACATCGCGGGCACCCGAGACTCGGTCGAGGGCCTGGGCCGGCGATTTCTCACGCGGCAGGGAGATGTCTCCGACAGAAAGGTCGTCGAAGACTTTGGGGCCGACGTTGTCGCCGAGCTCGGGCATCCGGGCATCTGGGTGAACAACGCTGGCCGACTGATGGTCAAGCCCTTCCTCGAAACAGATGATGTCCACTGGAACGCGCAGCTGGGCGCCAACCTCCACGGGTATTTTTACGGATGCCAGGTGGCCGTTCGATCGATGCGCGAACTAGGTCAAGGCCGCATCATCAACATCACCTCGGCCGCGCTCACGCAGCCGTTCACGAACGGATCTGCCTACGTGACGAGCAAGGGCGGCGTCTATGGGCTCACTCGCTCGCTTGCGGTAGAACTTGGCCCCGTGGGAATCACCGTCAACGCGATCGCCCCCGGCGCGATTCATTCGCGCCTTAACGCTGACGTGTACACGCCCGAGGTGCGCGTGCAATACGAAAGCCGCATCCCAATGGGTCGAATCGGCGTGCCCACAGATCTGGGGAGTACGGCGGTCTTTCTGGCTGCTGACGAGTCCGCCTACGTCACCGGTGTGCAGATCGCCGTCGACGGCGGGCTCACGATCAGCGGTGATGTGGGGCTGGGCGACAAAGGATGACTCTCACTCGCACGGCCGAGGTGGTTGCCGCGGGCTACACGCTTCTCGAAGGTCCACGCTGGCATGACGGCGCCCTGTGGGTCTCCGACTTCTTCTCACATCGAGTGCTGAAGTTCTTGCCGAGCCACGGCGGAGTCGAGGTGGCGACGGTGTGTGTTGTAGAGGGTCAGCCGTCGGGCCTCGGGTTCATGCCCGACGGCGAGTTGCGGATCTCCTCCATGCTGGACCGCCGGCTGCTGTCATGGGATGGCGACAAACTTCAGGTCGTCGCGGATCTGTCGGGGTTCGTGTCGGGGCCAGCGAATGACCTTGCGATCGATTCTGAGGGGCGCGCCTTCGTCGGAAACTTCGGCCTTAATCCGGCCCGATCACGTGAAGCCTTACCGACCTCGTTGTTGCGCGTTGACCCAAGCGGTGTTGTCTCGGTCGCGGCAGAAGACGTGGTCTTTCCCAATGGAATCGTGATCGACGAAGGGGCAGGGCTGCTGTACGCGGCAGAAACCTACCGCAGTCGCATCACCGTCTGGGATTACGCCCAGGGCGACCTTTCGAACCGGCGCTCGTGGGTAGAGTTCTCCGCTGATCCGGGAGCCTATGACATCCCCGATACGACGGTGTCTCTGAACGTGCTTCCCGATGGAATCGCACAGGACTCGGAGCGACAAATGTGGGTCGCGGATGCCAAGGGCCATGGTGTACGCCGGGTGGCCGCGGATGGCACGACAACCGAATTCGTTGAGACCGGCTTGAGCACTTACGCGGTCGCGCTCGGCGGCGATGACGGTCGTGACCTGTACATCTGTTGCGCCCCACCAGCCGAATCGTTCGATCCTGCTCGCGAAGCCCGCTCGGTGCTTATGCGCTGTCGCGTGGATGTTGCTGCCGCGTGACGCTCCGCCACCAATCCGAAAAGAAAGTAGACCTGTCGATGTCGATGTCGCCAACTCACCGCATGCTGCCCAGCCATGGAAGCACCGCGCCAACTCTTCCCAAGCCCGAGGTGCCGCAGCAAGCGGTCGTACTCACCGTGCAAGATGGCTTACCGATCATGTACAGCGACGACACGATACCGGTCTCCGCAGTCCGAGTCGTGCACCCCACCAACCCGGTCGCCCCGTCAAGGAACCACAGCATCGTGATGCTGTACGTGCCACCACACGCCGAGATGGCGTTGCACTCGCACGAGACCGAGGAGACCTACGTGATCATCTCCGGGACGGGAACCATGCGCCGTCACGGCGGCGATGTCGAGGTCAGCCGCGGTCACTTCATCTACATGCCCGCGTGGTGCGATCACGGGATCAAGAACACGGGCATGGAGATGCTCACCATTCTGCTGGCTACCTCGCCCGCGAACCCGTGAGAGACCAATTGATGTTGTAAGCACATCTTCCGGTTGACAGTTTGTTATTACATTTCATACTCTGAGGGTACGCCCAATGACGACAGGAAATCATGCTTGCCCACGACCCCCACCTCCTCTACGAATCGATTGCCCGACCGGGGGGCGGGTTCGCGATGGTCGCGCTCGACGCGCGCGAGTCGATGCGTGCTCTCTTCCGAGACGCGGGCCACGCTGATGAAGACCAAGACCTGAGTGACTTCAAAGAGATAGCGGCACGAGAGGTCGCGGCAAGCGCTTCAGCAGTTCTCTGCGACCCGGTGTACGGGACGGCGGCCATTGAGGCGCTCCGCTCTGAGCATCCAGAGACCGGATTGATCGTCGCTGTCGATCAGTTCGAGGAACCACGGTACGGGCCCCTCCAGGAATCAGTCCTCGACGAAAGTGTGATGAAGCCGATCGTCGCGGGAGGGGGCGTCAGCGCCCTCAAGCTATATCTGTTCTGGCGGCCGGGAACTGCCGAAAAATTCCGACGAGACGACGCCAAGCGGTTCGTCGAAAGATGCCGAGAACTCGGAGTTCTTTCGCTTCTCGAAGGTGTTGTGCTGGGCGAGCCCGACGACACCGACTTCAACTTCGACGACGAGCTAGTTCGCGCGTCTGAAATGATGGGCAAATTGCAGCCGGACGTGTACAAGACCCAGTTGCCGACGCTCGGGCGCGCGAGCGACGCGATCATCGAGCAGGAGGCTCGGCGCGTGACTGACGCAGTCGGCGGCCCGTGGGTCGTTCTCTCCAACGGAGTGGAGAGCCACCGTTTCGCAGGCGCGGTCGGCGCGGCATGCCGAGGAGGTGCATCAGGCCTGCTCGCAGGGCGTGGAGTCTGGCGGGCCGCGCTGTCGAGTTCGGGTCCAGCCGAAGAGCTCGCTACGAGCGGACGCGAGCGGCTGCGTGAACTACTCGACGTCGTCGACGAGTATGCACGGCCCTGGCCCGACGCGGTCAGAACCTGACCGTGGCGGCCTCGGCGGTCATCGGCATCGACATCGGAACCCGCTCGACCAAGGCGGTCCTCGTCGACACACTGACGCGTTCAATACTGGCGAAGACGTCGGTCGAGCACTCGGTCGATCTGCCCGGTGGCGGTCGCGTCGAGCACGACGCGGACAACGTGTGGTGGGCGGACACCTGCCGTGTCATTCAACATCTTGTCCGGCAAACGCCTCGGGGCACCGAGGTCGCTGCAATCGGGCTGAGCTCCTGCGGTCCATGCCTCGTGCCGGTTGATGCTGATGGACACGCGCTGCGCGCTGGCATTCTGTATGGCATAGACACGCGAGCGACCGTCGAAGTGGACCAACTCGCACAACAGTGGCCTCCGGCGGACGCCCTCTCGCGATTTGGGATGCCATTCTCGAGCCAGTCGACCGTGCCCAAGATCCACTGGATCGAACGGCATGAGCCTGAGGTAGCAGCGAAGACAATCACGTGGATGACGACCAATGGATACGTCGCATCGCGCCTGACCGGGGTGCGAGCCGTCGACCACCATCAAGCAGCCTACTTCGCGCCCTGGTACTCGCAGGCCGGATGGTCCGACGCAGGCGCCAGAATGCCCGCTCTTGTGTGGAGCGATGCGGCCATCGGCGGGATCACCCGCGAGGCTTCCGCGCTTACCGGGTTGCCTACCGGCGTGCCGGTTGTGATCGGTAGTAGCGACGGCGCGACCGACCCGGTCGGGGCGGGACTCGGCGCAGGGTCGACCGCCCTGCTTCGCTACGGCAGCACGCTTGGCGTCACTGTCATAACTGCGGGGTCGGATGTCGTTGCGCCGGGTCTCTGGCGAACCCCGGGCAACCGGCGCGGTGAGGTCATGTTTGTTGGCGGCCTTTCGACGGCGGGTAGCGTGACCTCGTGGTTCCGGGAGCAACTCGCCCGCGAACTCGATCAAGGCAGCGAGTCCGCCATTGTCACTGCCCACGGCACACTTCTCGCCGAAGCGGCTGGATCGCCTCCAGGCGCCGGTGGCGTTCTCGCTCTGCCGTACTTTGCCGGCGAACGAACTCCCTTCGCTGATCCTGATGCGCGAGGTGTCGTCGTTGGTATTGGACTCGGCACGAGACGCGGCGATCTCTACCGTTCGGTTCTCGAGGGGGCGGCCTTCGGCCTGCGCCATATGATTGAGGTGGTCGGGACGGGCACCATCCCCATCGATCTTTTCCGATCGGTCGGTGGAGGAACGGCCGGTGATGTGTGGCCCCAGATCGTATCCGATGTGACGGGGGTGCCACAGGAGATCGTGACGCCCCATCTCGGCGCGCCGCTCGGCGCCGCCCGACTTGCCGCGGAGGGAACCGGCCTGATTGAGCCGGGAGCTCCTGCCTGGGTCTCAGTCGCCCGCACAATCAAACCGCGCCCCGAGTTACGTGAGACCTACGATCGGTTGTACTCCCTATTCCGGCGCCTCTATGTCGACTCCCACGATGTCGTCCTCGGCCTGAGAGAGTGGCGAGTCTGATGCGCGCCGTGGTCCTCGGTGGCGTGGGTGATCTGCACATTGAAGATCGACCGTTCCCTAACGCGCCCCCCGGCGGAATCGTGGTCCGAATGGCTTTCGTGGGCATCTGCGGTTCAGATGTGCGGAATTGGCGTCACGGGTCGTCCCGGCTTGCTGGCGCCCAAGTGCCCGGCCACGAGGTGGTCGGAGAAGTTGTGCGGAGCGACAATACGTCCGTTTCGGTTGGCGAGAGAGTCGGGATTTGCCCGGGAGCGCCGTGCCTCGACTGTCCACGTTGTGCGGCAGGCCAAGCGAATCTCTGCCCCAACCGAATTGTGCTCGGGTACGATTTCGCGGGAGGGATGCAGCAAGAGTTTGCTATCCCCGCAGCATCGATCGCAGCGGGGTGCGTTGTCCCAATTCCGCCCACGCTCGCCCCGAGAACTGCGGTTCTCGCCGAACCTCTGCATACCGTGATTAACGGTCAAGACCTGGCTCGAGTTGGCCCCGGAGACTCGGTGCTCGTCGTGGGCCTTGGTACAATCGGCACCCTTCACGCTGCGTACGCTCACTCACTCCGAGCTAGGTCTGTGCTCGCCGTCGACATTCGACCTGAGCGAGTCGATCGCGCCGCAGGGGTGCTGGGAGGCGACCTAGTGGGCGCGGTTCCTCCGGATGGCGCGTCAGCCATTCGCGCCCGCAGCGGGGCAGATGGCTGGTCCGTGGTGATCATCGCGGCCGGGGTGCCAGCAGCGGTGAGACTCGCCTTGGACACTGTCGAAGCTAGTGGTCGGGTACTGGCGTTCGCGGGCCTGTCGCCCGCAGAGGCGGTGGTCCCCGTGGACATGAACCGAATCCACTATCAACAAATCGAACTGATCGGCGCGTTCGGAGGAACCCCGTCCACCTATTTGCGAGCAGTGACGTGGCTGGCGGACACCAGTTACCGACTCAGCCTCATGGTGTCAGACGAGTACCCGCTGGAGCGAGCAGAAGATGCCTACCGCAACGTTGAGGCAGGCGGGGGCCTCAAGACCGTGTTGAGGGGCTAAGGCTTACTTCGCCGCCCTGAGCCGCGAGATCTCGTACAGCGTCACGCTCGCCGCGATCCCCGCGTTGAGCGATTCGGTCGACGCGCTGATCGGGATCGACACGACCGCGTCGCAGTTCTCGGTCACCAACCGCGAGAGCCCTTTGCCTTCGCTACCGACGACGACGAGCACTGGCTCTTTCGCGAGCGCAAGTTGCGGCAGTGAGACATTTCCCTCGCCGTCAAGACCCAGCACGAACACGCCGCGCTCCT
>Ga0105045_10001955_pt1 | contig 17110 bp, 12 predicted proteins | sample MAT02_FD_78089 | JGI IMG/M metagenome (GOLD analysis project Ga0105045, IMG submission 78089) | Freshwater microbial communities from Lake Fryxell liftoff mats and glacier meltwater in Antarctica - MAT-02 (megahit assembly) | ecosystem: Environmental > Aquatic > Freshwater > Ice > Liftoff... | reverse complement strand
TGATCGGCACGCCGTTCTGCATCGCGGTGGATCACCAAACCCTGGAAGATCAGACGGTCACGATCCGATACCGCGACACCACGGAGCAGAAGCGGGTGCCTATCGGCGCGATCAAAGCTGAAATCGGTACGGCAGTGGATCCCCGGCGCATATTTGAGCACTTGTAGTCTCTCAACTAGCATAGGATAAATGACCTGTAACCCATCGATCAGAAAGCCCCGGGACAAATCTTCCCGGGGCTTTCTGGTGGATAAAATTTATTGATTAATCCGCTTTTTCCTGTTTGGCAAAGTCTGTGACTTTACTGGGAAAATAAAGGGAAGTTTGCGACTTATGTTAATCCCCGTTCAATAAAGTTTGTGACTTTGACGGAAAAATAAAGGGAAGTTTGTAACTCCCGTAAACCGCAGGCGGTCGCGCTGCCAAAAAAACGAGCGATACCGATCGCCAAACCCATTTTGGGCACAAGCAATTGAAATGCTGGTCATTGATCATTGATAAAACCCGGAAATGGAAGCTGGGTGAGTATGTTATACTAAAGTATAAAAAAGCAGTATCTTCGTAAAAATCTATCTTTTAAGCGCGCTGAATTTAATGCGTTTTATGAGAACCAATACTGCGGTAATGAAAATTGGGGCGGGCAACCTTCGTATAAATGCCCGCAAAAATGAGCAATTATATTGCTACTGTTGTAACAATCAATATGTCTGCCGTTTGAACCGCGTTAATCGTATCACCTGGGACAAAAATTGAGGGTTAAAAAAAGTTTGGGTCGTTCTTGGCTGATTTTCTTACATTTTTAAAGTTCCACCGGGCTTTGCAAATAGCCTTCGGATCCAAGATGCTCAGCATGGGGGAACCGGGTTTCGCAGCCCGATATTTTTGCCACATATACTGTGCAGGAATGGCACCGCTTCGGGGCTGACCTTGGCACTTGACGGCCTAGTCCCTGTGCTGGCAGACATATTGTACAAGAGTGGCATAGATTAGTCGCTCAGCTCCAATTTGCGAAACTGACATCAAAATAAGTAATCAAGAAATTGAATAACAACTCTTACACTAAACGAGTTTTGCGAAAAATGGAGATACGGCATCAAGTCCCAAATCAAATAGTTTATTCATTGACAAGTCTTTAGATTTGTTGTATTTGTTGGCAGTTACCCAAGATAAACCTTCCTTTTTATATGAGGTCAACTAAGCAGCCAAAGTAGGAGGGGACGCTCTGGCGATTTTCTCAATATCTCCGTGTGGAATATTAAGAGATTTTGGACAAGGGACTTCAGCTTTTTTTCTGATCTGACAATTAGTATTTTTCTCCTTTTTTTAAAAAGGGTTTCCACGTCCGGCTTAGAAAACTGAATTTTATCATGGGATTTGCAAATTTTTGCAAAAAAACTATTCTACAAAATATTAATATATTGCCGCTTAAAGTATAAATAGCTTATTTGTTGATAAGTCACAACCTGTTCTAGGGTTAGATTTTCTCGCTCCTTGGCCGAAAAAACGAAATGGATGTATAGCTGGGCGCATGTGTTTGCCATTGTTTTAGGATGTCATGGCTACGTCCCTTTTGTTGCAATATTTATTTTATCTACGAAGATGTCAGGGCTTTGCCTCCTTTTCGTTAGATTCCTTGGGGCGGTCAGCTAAACCAACGCGCCCCGCAAAATGGTCGCAGCTACTGCTGCCTGAGGGCCTACAAATTCATTGTCATCCACTCCTCGGCCGAGCGGGCCGGGCGGTCGCCGTGGGCAGTCTTCTCGATCTTTTCTTGCGCATTGGCAATGGAGCGGTTGACCAGCGAATGATTGATGCGTTCGTCCGGCTTCATGCCCAGCTTTTCCAACATTTGTTTTAAATCACCGGAGATGAACCGTTTGAGGGTCTCATCCTCCAGCGAAGTGTAGAACATCGGTTTGACCGCGGGGGCTAGGGTAAAAAGGGTTTCCAACAGGGTCAGATCCTTGCTGAGCAGGGGATAATGATCGGCTAGCGCGAACCGCACAGTTCCCCGGGCCACCAATGGTTTGAGGGCATAGAGGGCGGGAGCCTGCAAAATATCGGCCTGTACCACCAGCACCTTGGCCGTCATCAAATCTGTGGGGCGATCGGTCATGGTGTAAGCTTGAAATCCAATCTTCGCCGAGCTCAGGGCCGCCACCACTTCTGCCACCGTTTGGGCAAAGTGGGCAAAGATCAGCGTGGTTTCCCCGCCTTGCCCAGCAGCGGTCACGTCCTCGATCAAGCCTTGGTACTTGTGGCTCTGCTCGATCCAGACGCTTTCCTCATAGGTGGGTTTACTGGGCTGTTTTTTGAAAAAAGAAAACATTGGACAAAAAGTTTAGGGGTGAAAGGTAGTGAATAGCTGGATGGGACGTTACAACCGTTGCGCCAACTGGCCCACCATTTTATTTTTCCACTCATAAAAATCGCCGGCCAATATATGCTCGCGGGCTTGGCCCACCAGCCATAGGTAAAAGCTGAGGTTGTGCAGGCTGGCAATTTGTAGGCCCAAGATCTCGCCGCTCAAAAAGAGGTGGCGCAAGTAGGCCCGGTGGTAGAAGGTGCTCACATAGCCGCCAATTTCGGGATCAATGGGCGAAAAATCAGCTTTCCACCGTTCATTTTTGATGTTGATAGTGCCTTGGGAGGTAAATAGCATTCCGTGCCGCCCATTGCGGGTGGGCATAATGCAGTCAAACATATCGATGCCCAAGGCAATGCACTCCAGTAGATTGACCGGGGTGCCCACGCCCATCAGGTAGCGGGGCTTGTCGGCGGGCAAAATACCGCACACGAGTTCGGTGGTGGCATACATTTTATCAGCCGGCTCGCCCACCGACAAGCCACCGATGGCATTGCCCTCCCGCCCAAATGCGGCAATGGCTTCGGCCGATTGCACCCGCAAATCAGGATAGGTGCCCCCTTGTACGATGGGGAACAGGGTTTGGGAGTGGCCATATTTGGGCTCGGTGCTGTCGAAGCGCTCGCAACAACGGGCCAACCAGCGGTGGGTCATTTCCATTGACTTCTGGGCATATCCATATTCGCAGGGATAAGGTGGGCACTCATCGAAGGCCATTACAATGTCGGCCCCGATGGTGCGCTGAATGTCCATCACTTTTTCCGGGGTGAACAAATGACGGGAGCCGTCCAAATGTGATTGGAACATGGCCCCCGCCTCAGTGATCTTGCGGCGGTCGGACAGGGAATAGACTTGGTAACCGCCGCTGTCGGTCAGGATTGGCCCCGGCCAGCCGTTGAACCCGTGCAATCCGCCCGCCTGCTCCAGCACCGCCAAACCGGGGCGGAGGTACAGGTGGTAGGTGTTGCCCAGAATGATTTGAGCCTGTACATCCTCGACCAATTCGCGGGTGTGCACCGCCTTGACCGTGCCCACCGTCCCAACGGGCATGAAAATGGGCGTGAGGATGTTTCCGTGGTCGGTTTCAATCCGGCCAGCCCGGGCTTTAGTGGCGCGGTCAGTCGTATTTATCGTAAATTTCAACGGTATAGAAAAGGTTTAACAATGTACATTTGGATTTCTCAAATAATAGTCAGAACTTTGTGATGTTAGAAATATACAGCTTTTTATTGAAATAAGCCTACACAGTCATTGCAGATAGCATTTTGAGTCTGCACAATACGCCTTACTTGGCCTATGAGCCTTTCTAACAAGCTTGCAGCAGGAACCACCAGTGTTTTACCATTTGCAGCATGATGATTATGAATGACTTTCTACCAATGTTAAGAAGCATTATCACCAATATTTTGGGTGTTTCCCCCACGAAAGCTGGTCACCAAACTACTGCTAAAAGCACACGTCCCAAGGTCTTTTTGTTGAGTAGTAAACTTGACAAGTGGGATGTTCCCACCTTTGTTGTCTTGATGTAATTGGTGTGCCAGTTTGCCTTTCCCTTTGTTGTCTTGTTGCCCTTGTTATCGTTGGGGCTACGCGTTAAAGGCCAATCCGTCCCCAATCAAACAGTTCACCCGGGTCGGTACGCCGTGACGGGGCATATTCATCATGCCCAACGATGTGTTGACGGTCATTTTTTATCCCCGGGTTGCGCTTGAGGATGTCGCTTGTCAGTTGCGCCAGCGCTCGGTACTGCGCTTCGGTGAATCCAAGATGGCTCTTGTCAATTTTGCTGTATTGGTCTTCAGAAAAGAACATTTTCATGTCTTTTTTAGAACCAATGGCCATGAGTTCAATGCCGACCGAATGAGCATTTAGGCTATTTTCATAATACGGTGCAGCAGCGAGCTTGCCCTTGCCAGCATGGAAGGCTACCCGGGTTTCGGGCACCAACTGGTAGATTTTTCCTTCCCGGTCAATGAGGTAATGGGCCGAAACGCCCACTTCTTCAAAAATGCCCGCAATCCGGTTTACCGAAAACGGGGCTTGGGGATTTTGGATCGCATCGCTGCAAAAGTGCATGACCAAATGGGTGATATTATCAGACTCGGTACGGGGACGAGAGCACTTGTCGGCCAAGGGCCGGACTATCATCGGCAGATCGGTGGCCGCGTGCGGACTGATGCAGCCCAAAGAAAAGCACAACCAAAGACTAAAGACAGCTTTTTGCATTGGATGGTGGATTATGTAATCTTACAAAATAAGGCTAATCTGGGCAGAATGGCAATGTTGCCGCCAAATAGGGTTGGCACAAGCTAGTGCTTGCAAATGGGCCTTCGTGCCCCCTCCGCAATCCGCTTGCCCAATGTTCCGCTTAGATCAGCAGCAAATAACTGAATATCAATAAAAGTTCACAAAAGTAGCAAACAGAAGCGTTGAAATGGCCCAAAAAGATTCATCGCCTTCCAATATCTGGCTTGCCAGCACTCGGGCGAGGGAAAGTGGCCAAACATCAACCGCTCGGTTGGGAGCAATGTTTGGATTTTTTACCATCAAAAAAGCCCCAACAGCGATCACTGTTGGGGCTTTTTTGGGACTACCCACTGGCTTAGTTGCGCACCCGGGCCACGAGCCGGCAATCGCCCACTTGGGCGCGGCTCTCGTCACAAATGCCGTCGTTGAAGAGATCAAAGCGCCGCCCATCGGCCGTATTGACCGCAAACTTGAGCAGGAACGTATCGTTGAGCAACAATCGTGAGACATCGATGCCACAGGCTTGGGCTGCTTCGGCCGCCGTAATGGTCACAGTGGCGGGCAGTTGGGTTACTGTACGAAAAAGCCGGTCGCCCACTACAATGCGGCTGGGCAGTGGGGCCAAGGCCGCTCCCGGCAAACAGCCCGTGCTCGTGGGCACTCCCACCCCACAGTTGTTCATGGCGGTGGTGAGGGTGACCCGCGCTGGATTGTTGTACCCAATCCACACTTCGATCGAGGCGACGGGCACGTTGCGGCCAAAGTCCTCCCCCCGCAAGCTGAACTCAAACGTGGCAGTGGCCAACTGCTGAAAATTGAAGAAGGCCCGTTGGGGGTTGATCTGGGCAACCGCCACCGCTGCGTTGGGAATCCCTTCGGTCGGATCAAACGACTGGCAAGAAAACACCCAAGTGAGCGATAAAAAGCTAAAAATATTGATAATACCCGTTTTCATCCTAAATGCTTGATTAAATGTTCGGTGCCCAACGGCACAAATTGGTTAACGTAGGGGCGACTAGTCAATGTCCCAAAATACTTTCTTGGTCAAATCGTTGATCTGGGGCGCATTGGGGTTGGTGGTCAACTCGCGCAAGGCCACCGTGAAACGCACTGGGAACGGGTTGAGCGGCGCAATGGGTGTCATCAAAACGGGCAGACCCGTGCGGCGATAATCATTGTAACTCTCGATACCGTTGCCATAAAGCGCAATGTATTTTTCGCTCATGATCACATTGAGGCGGCCCCGGGGATCGGTGGCGGCATCATACTGGGCCAAGCGGTTGTCAACGAAAGCCGTGATCAGATCGGGGGACATTTGCAGGCCGGAGTTGCCGGGGGATGCCGTAAAAGTATTGATACTCTGCAAGTTGGTGGTAATGGCATTGCGCAGGTAAGTGCGCGGATTGCCGGTAGTGCCCAAGGTGAGTGCGGCCTCGGCCAGCATAAACTGCATCATGGCGTAGGTGATCATAGGGTGCCAACCGGCCCCGCTGCCATCGGCGGTCGTAACCACCCGGTGGGCCGCTGGGTTGTTGGCTCCGGTATTGGTCAGGAAACGGTTGGTGGCCGGTAAATTGCGGATCGGGTTGTTGTCATACAGCCCGCCGTAGGGGTAAAGACCAAAAGTAGCCCTGGCGGCATTATCGGCCGGGATACCCGTGGGGTCGCCGGTTGCCCGCCCGCCGTAGCCATTGCTGGTAAGGGTAAAGCTTACCCCGGTGTCTGGGCGCTGCCGGTAGATGTAGTAGCGCAAGCGCGGGTCGTCGGCGGCTTGCAAACGATCCATAAAGCCCTGATCCATGTAAAAACTTTTTGCCGCCCGATACTCGGTCAAGTAGGTAGGGTGGCGGTTCATGGGGGTTTCGGTTGTGCCAAAGCGGAAGGTGAAATCTTGGGCATTGGTGCCGATGAGCTGCCCCCCGGCAATTAACAGGTTGATTTCCCGGGTGACCCGATCCCGCTCGGTTGGGATCAAGCGCATTTGCAACAACATTTTCAGTTTCAGGCTGTTGGCCATGCGGATCCACAGGGCGCGGTCGCCCCGGTAGAACAGGTCGACATTGCCGGGCGAAACATACGGGTTGCGCTGCAAATCAGCAATGCCTTCGTCGATCAAACGGAACAGATCACGGTAAATATCGGCCCCATTGTCAAACTTGGGGGCTAGGTTGGCTTCACCCAAGCCAGCTTCGGTGTAGGGCACATCACCCCAAATGTCCACCAAGTTGCTGTAGGTATAGGCTTTGAGCAGTTTGCCCATGCCCAAATAGGCCGTGTTGTTGCGAGCAGCTGCCGTGCTGATCATGATGTCCAGATCGGCCAGTGTGACCGAGTAGATATTGTTCCAAGCGGTTTGGAATGTGGTCCCCAACAATTCAAACCGGCTAAAACCTCCTTGGGTAGCGTGTTGGACGATGCAAGTGGCCACAATATTGGGATTGTTGGTGCCTAAGTTGACCACCATCGACACTTGGGTCGAGGGCAGGAGCAAATCCAGCACTGGCTCGGTGGGGCTGTTGGGATCCACGTTCACGTCCAGGAACTTGCCGCAACCGCTCATTGCCCAAACAAGGCTTAGGGCGGTTAAGTACTTATATATTTTTCTCATTCGCAAAGTCATTTAAGAAATTCAAAATCAATACATTAAAAAGAAACGCGCAAGTTGACGCCAAAACGGCGGGTGGTGGGCACTGACACCAAGTCGAAGCCTTGGGAATTGCCCACGCCCAATGAACTGACTTCGGGGTCAAAATTCATGTACTTAGGGAAACCGGGCGCAAAGTACCACAGGTTGCGGCCACTGACCGAAAGCGTTGCCGAGCCAAAAGGAGTCTTCTTCAAGAACTTGGCGGGCAGCGAATAGCCCAATGACACTTCGCGGAGGCGGTAAGTGGTGGCGGTAAAAACCCGGAACTCATCGGCGGTGCCTTGGCTACCGCTGAACGCCCCCGTGCCAAAGTAATATTCATTGACCGATATGGGAATGTTGTTCGGGCGGGGCTGACCTTGGGCATCGGTCAGCACACGGCGCGTGACCGGATCGGCCAATACACCGGGATAAACGAAAACCTGTTCCCGATCTTCGGTATCGCGGGTCACCCCACGCGCCAGCATTTCGGCCACTGAGATGGAGAGCATGTCACCCCCGTCGCGCCAATCGAACAATACGCTCAAGCTCAATCCCTTATAACTGAATGAGTTGGTGATGCCCCAAATAAAATTGGGGTTGGGATTGCCAATGGCCCGTTCGCGCTCGGCCAAAATGGCTTTGCCCACTCGGCTGACAGCATCGATCAATACCCGGCCCTCGGGGTCGCGCTCATACACCTGGCCCCGGATCTGGCCATAGGGCTGGCCAACGACGTGGATGCTGGTCACGCTGGCATTACCAGTGGCCCCGTACTGGAGTTCGGTCGCCCCACCCAAATCCAGCACCAAGTTGCGGTTGAGGGTAAAGGCCGAGTTGATGTTCCACGAAAAACCGTTTTTCAGTGTGACCGGCGTGAAATCCACGCCCAGTTCGATGCCTTCGTTTTTCACTTTGCCGATGTTGGTCACGCGGGAAAGGAAACCGGTTGACGGGGCCACATCCACGGTGAAAATTTGCGAAGTGGAGATCTTGTGGTAGTAAGCGAAGTCAATCCCCAATTTGCCCTTAAACAGCTTGAGATCAAGGCCAGTCTCAAACTCGCGGATGAACTCCGGCTTGAGCACCGTGCTCCCCAAACGGTTGCTGTAAGTGAGCGTGTTGATCCCGCTGAAGGGCGATTGCATATCGACTGGGGCTGGGGTAGAAAAATTGGGGTTGATGTTGAACACTGTTTGGGTTTGGTAGGCACCGGCTTCGTTGCCCACCACGGTGTAGCCTGCGCGGATTTTGCCAAAACTCAACAGGTCGGATTTGATACCGAAGGCTTCGGTAAACACCAAGGAACCGTTGACCCCGGGATAGAAATAGCTGCGGGCCCCCGGCGGCAAAGTGGACGACCAGTCGTTCCGGGCCACCAAGTTCAGGAATGCGTAATCTTTGTAGGACAACTGGACATCGGCAAAAACGGCAAAGAACCGCTGCTTGATATTGCCCAAGTTGGGTCCAATGGCCAATTGCACGCGGGTATTGTCCAGATCGTTGATGCCGGGCACAATGATCCCATCGCCAAAGACGGCTTGGCGCTCGGTGCGCCGTTGGTTCACGTTGTTGCCCACAATGGCCCGCACGTTCCAGTTGGGACCAAAATCGCGGTTGGCCGTGATCAGCAAAGTCCCATCCAGTTCTTGGCGATAAATGTTGTCGTCGGTGATGTTGCCATTGGGGAAAACCTCGCCCCCCCGGCCATTGTAGTTAGTCCGGCGGTCGGTGTAGGCATTGAAGCCACCCGTATATTGGATGTTGAGCCATGACAAAGGATCGTAGCCCAGGGTAAACTTGCCATAATAGCGATCGACTTTGGAAAGCAACCCACTGTAATTGACTGACCAGTAGGGATTGTCCACCCCAAAACGGTCATAAATACTACCGCCAGTAATGGGGTTGGCAAACGGGTAGTTGGTCAGATCGTAGCTCACGGGGGTCCAGGGCATGATCTCAATGGCCGACGGGCCGGCCCCGATGCTGGAAGCCAACTGGGGCGATTTCTGGATCGTATTCACATAGTTGAACGAGCCGTTCACGTAGAAGCCATTGTCCAACTGGGCATTGCCACCAATGTTGACCCCAGTGCGGCTGATGCTGTTGAAGGGTACAATCCCTTTGTTGTCGGTCCGGGAAATGCCCACGGTCAGGTTGGCTTTTTCGGTTCCGCCCGATACGTTGACCGCGTTCTCATACACATACCCACGCTCGTAAAAGTTTTCGTAATTGCCCTGGCCGAAGGGCGCGTATTTGACCCGTTTACCGACCAGTTCAGGAAAAACTGCCCCGAATCGATTGGAAAGCGGGTGGGGAATGGAGTCAATGGCCGAATAGGCCCGGCCCCAAGAACCAAAAACGCCCAACCGGGTATCAAATTCAGTGCCTTGGCCATAAGTGGTTTGGTATTCGGGGGCTTTGGCCAATTGTTCGGTTGAGTAAGAAGTGCTGTACGAGATCTCCAATCCTTTCCGGCTCTTTTTCTTGCCCATTTTGGTGTTGATGATAATGGCCCCGTTGGCGGCCCGCGAACCGTACAACGCCGCTGCTGCTGCACCCTTGAGCACGGTCATGGACTCGATGTTGTTGGGGTCCAAGTCAAACGCCCGATTGGTGAAAGTGGAGCCGCCCGCAAAACCTCCATCAGTCTGGAAAGTAGAGTTGTCAAACGGCACACCGTCCACGATAAACAAGGGTTGGTTGTTGTTCGACAACGAAGAATTGCCCCGGATGGTGATGTTGGTAGCACCACCAGCAGCCCCGCCCGATCCTTGGATGTTTACCCCAGCAATTTTGCCAGTCATGGCCCGGATGGGATCCGGTTCGGAGAGTTGGGCCAGCCGGTCGCTGTTCACGGTGGCCACCGAATAGCCGAGGGCTTTTTTGTCCCGGGCAATGCCCGCCGCCGTCACCACTACTTCGGTCAGCTCGCGGGTGTCGGCCTCCATTTCTACTTTGATACTGCTCTGGGACCCTACCACTACTTCTTGGGGCTTGAAACCCACGTAGGAAAACACAAGGGCGGCATCATTGCTGGGCACACTAATTTTAAAGTTGCCCTCTACATCGGTCACGGTGCCAGCCGAGGTGCCTTTTACCACCACCGACACCCCAGGGAGGCCCGCTTTGTCCTCCGAACTGGTCACTTTTCCCGAAACCGTTTTTTGTTGCGCCCATGCAACCACTGTACACAGGCAAAGCAACCCGCTCAATAGTAACTTTTTAATCATCCGATAAAACTGGGTTTAGTTTAAGTTTAATCACTCCGTAGTTTAATAAAGGCAAAACTGGCTTGCCACTGCCCACAAAACTGGAACAGCCTTTTGAGCTGCCAAGTTAACAATTTTTTAAATTTGAACCCAAAAAATCGCAATAAGTTTAAAGACCGGGTCAATTTGGAGCGATATTTCCAATAAGAAGGCGGTTTTGTGCCGGGAAAGGCTGGATTCGGACTTCACTTTGGCCTTTCCGACACTTTGGCTCGATTGGGCAGTGATCGAGCGTGCTGCCACCGGCCCTGTAATTTGAGGTTGTGCGAGCCCGCCCAGCGGTCGATTGGCTGCTGGGCCGAAGCCGAAGCTATTGCTCCTTCGGGGCTTACCTTGGCACTTGGCGGCCCGCTCCCTGCGCTGAACAAGCATGGTGCACAGCATTTGATTTTAGCTTTGTCGTTGGTGCGCTCCGCTAACACCAACAATGGAGTAGCTGGCAGATATACTGACTTTAGGAAAGAGGGCTAATCGGTGATTCGGAGAGCGGTAGGCCGGGCCATGAACCGTATCCATTGCCCTTACTGGCTTCGAGCTACCCGAAAACCAAAGAAAGGGCCGGTTTCATCGGGCATATTACTGATCCGGATGGCCACGCGGTTGTCACCCGCATAATTGATCCATGAACCGCTGCGCATGACCCGCATGGATCCGTGGCGCGGGCCCTGGGGATCTTTTTCGGGGCTGTTGGCGTAGTAATCCTCGTTGAACCAATCGCCCACCCACTCCCAGGCGTTGCCCGTCATGTCGTACAACCCCATTTCGTTTGGTTTTTTGAGGCCAACTCCGTGGGTTTGCTTTTTGGCGTTCAGGTCATACCACGCCACTTCTTCAATGACATTGGAGCCCGCATACTTTCTTTTTTTGGTCAATTTACCGCCCCGGGCGGCAAATTCCCACTCGGCTTCGGTGGGCAAGCGGTATTTTTGATTGGTTTTCTTGGCTAACCAATCGCAATAGGCGGCAGCATCTTTCCAGTTCACATTTATCACTGGATGGTTGTCCTGCCAGCCCCATTTGGGCTCCTCGGGCATGGCCCGGCCAGTTGCTTCGCAGAATGTCCGGTATTGGGCCACCGTCACTTCATGTTTGGCCATGTAAAACGAACTCACCGACACCTTGTGGATCGGCCGCTCTTCTACTTCACCATCCTCGCTGCCCATCAGAAAACTGGCCCCCTCCACTAGCACCATTTCAGGCTGGAGGGGCAAATCTTTGGTCGGGGCGGCAACCGCGACGGGCCCCGCAACCCGTTTGGACTGATTGCCCGATTGCTGGGCAATCAACTGGCGGCTAGTGGTAGTTATTGAAAAAAAAATCAATAGAAAAATCAAACGTATGACCATAGCAGCTCCTTTGTTGAAAGTTAACACATGAAACAACAAACAGGATAGTTTATTGGTAACAAACGGATTAACAATAAACATACCACAGCCCTAGCCACGTAAGTTATTTGGGGAAATGGTGTTACTCAAAATCGGGGTACAAAAGGTAAGGTTTCCGCAGGACACGGTATTTGGCCAGATCGGCCTGCCAAGTAGCCCGGATGCTAGTTTCGCTCATGCCCTGTTCTATCTGTTGGCGCAGGGCCTTGGTCCCGGCCAGCTTGGTGAAAAACGGATTGAAAAACTTGGCCTTGTCGCTGGCGGCGCTATAATACTCGATCAGCGGGTCGAGGGTAAAACGGTGTTTCCAAGGATCGCTCTGCCGGAAATCCGAACCGAAGCACAATTTTCCTTTGTGGGGCGGGTTGGCCGACCCGGCGGCACTGTCGGGCGTGAACCGAAAATCTTCTTTGGGATACCCCGGGTAACCGATGATCTGGAACGGGCTGTCAGTGCCCCGGCCCACGCTCACCACTGTGCCCTCAAACAGGCACAGCGTCGGGTAGAGGGCAATGGCCCGGTCGTTGGGCAGGTTGGGGGAGGGCTGGATGGGCAATGCGTAGCGCGATTTGTGGGTGTAGCTTTTGCAAGCGATCACGGCCAAGGCGCATTTCTTTTTGCCCTTGAGCCACCCTTCGCCGTTGATCATCTGGGCCAGTTCGCCCACGGTCAGGCCATGCACCACCGGGATGGGGTGCATGCCCACAAATGAGGGAGTGTCCAACTGGAAGACTGGCCCATCGATATACCATCCGTTGGGATTGGGGCGGTCAAAGACAATCAGTTGTTTGCCTTGTTCGGCGCAGGCCTCCTGCACATAATGGAGGGTGCTGATGTAGGTGTAGAACCGGGTACCGACATCTTGGATATCAAAAATAACCACGTCGATATCAGCGAGTTGGTCGGCAGTCGGTTTGTAATTTTTGCCATAGAGCGACACGATGGGCAATTTGGTTCTGGGATCCAAACCATCACTTATTTTTGCCCCGGCATCGGCGTTGCCCCGGAAACCGTGCTCGGGCGCAAATATTTTCTTGACATCAACGCCCAAGGCCAACAGGGTATCCACCAAATGTGTTTTGCCAATGGTGGCGGTGTGGTTTACGGTCAGGGCCACGCGCTTGCCCTTGAGCATGGGCAGGTAGCGGGTGGTTTGCTCGGCCCCGGTCACGATGGTCTGGGCAACGGCGGACTGTGCTACGGCCAAAAGCAGGCCCAATGCAATGGCCTTGATGGCAGATATGGCAGAAAGATTCATAAATAACGGTTGAATGTCAGCTCAAAAGCAAAAAAGGTAATCCAAGAAAAGTGGGAATTTTTGTCTTAATTTGTTGGTAAAAGAGCTTGGGGCGAGGTATCCGACCGTAAGTTCTGTGTTACAAAGCTAACTCATAAAAGTGAATAACGTACTTTGGTTTATCGCCCAGCGCCTCAGCAACAGCAAAGGCAACCGGTTTTCTTCGCTCATCACCCAGATCGCGATTGGCAGCGTAGCCATTGGGTTGGCGGCCATGATGCTCTCTTTTATGATTTTCAAGGGCTTTCGTCAAGAAATCCAAGACAAGATATTCAGCTTTGCCGCCCACCTGACGGTTTCCAAGTTTGACATCAACAATTCGGTCGAGGGCTCGCCCCTCCACACCAAGACCAAGCTGGCCCTGAATCCCCAGCGGATCCCCGACATTGAACGGCTGCAATTGGTGAGCAAGAAGGCGGCCCTGCTCAAAACCGAAGAAGAGGTAATGGGGGTGATTTTGAAAGGGGTGGGGCCTGATTTTGATTCGGCGCGCTTCAACCGCAACTTGGTGGCGGGGCATTTTTTGGCCTTCCCCGACTCGACCAATTCCAACGATCTGGTAATCAGCCAGAAAATTGCCAACAAGCTCAAATTAAAGCTCAACGATGGGGTAATCGTTTATTTTATCCAAGACCCGCCCCGCGCCCGGCGTTTGCGCGTGTGTGGCATCTACGAAACTGGCCTCGAGGATTTTGACAATCAAGTGGTAATGGGTGACAACCGGCTGATCCAGCGCCTCAATGGCTGGGGCGATACTTTGACGGGGAGTTATGAAATATTTGTTAAACATTTTGATTTATTGCCAATTTCGGCCGAAAAAGTAATTGAGCAATTCGATTACAACATGCAACTTGAGCTGGTGACGGATCAATACCTGCATTTTTTTGATTGGTTTGTGATGCTCAATCGCAATGTTGTCATTTTTTTGAGCATTATCTTGTTTGTGGCCTGTTTCAACACTATCTCGATCCTGCTGATCCTGATCATGGAGCGCACCAACATGATTGGCACACTAAAGGCGCTCGGGGCCACCAATGCCCAGATCCGGCGGGTCTTTGTTTACCGGGGCATCCGCATCCTGCTACTGGGCATGGCTTGGGGCAATGCCCTGGCCTTGGGGATTGGGGCGATCCAGTATTATTTCCGCCCTATCCCCCTCGATGCCGAAACTTATTACATGAGTGCCGTGCCAGTAGCCTGGGAATGGCCCACGCTCATTGGCCTCAACCTGTTGATGTTCGTTTTGGTCGCGCTCATCCTCCTGATCCCCACGGTCATTATTTCCCGCATTTCGCCCATCAAAGCCATCCGCTTCGATTAGGTTCTAGAACGCTGGTGCTTGGTAAAAAAGTAATAGGCCAATGTGGCTGCCAAGGCCCAGGCGATCACCTCTTTGGGGTCAAAAAAGGTGGAATGGAGCACCACCGAAATTTGGAGCGCAGCCGACTCCCGCCAGATCAAAATCGCCAACATGACCCCGATGATCCACTTGGCCCGCTGCCCGAAGAAGGGAAATGCCAGCAAGCTACGGGCCAGCCCAAAACTCATCAGCCAGCTGGGGGTGGCTCCCATCAGGCCAAAGTCGGTAAAGGGATGACTGTAATGATAGGGCCGGATTATCAGTTGGCAGCCCAGCGAGGCCAGTCCGCACGCTATCCCCCAGCCCAACTTACGTTTATCGGCCAGCCACCACTCGGTCAGCACAAAAACCACCAGATTGGCTCCCAGTGAGGGTGGCTTCGGGGCGGGGAACCGATTTTTGGCCGTTTCGGACGACCGCCGATCGGTCGGCATCGGGGTGAAGGGTTGATTCATTGGGAACGGCTAATGGTGTAGCACAAAAGTATTAAAAGAACTTTGAAACACAAAGTAAAATTTAAAAACTCATTTTTCCCAACTCAAAAAAGGGGTTGAAAGACCACTTGGCCACCATTTTTCCAACAAATCAATTACCTTCAAGCAGATATCACCAAAATCAACCATCAAAATGGAAACCACCATCAAACTCAAAGCGGCAGAGCTTGGCCCAGCCGTGCTGGAAGCGATCCAATTGTTGACCCAAGGCAATCCTACAGCCGAAATCACCATTACGGTGCGTCTTCAGGCGGCAGTTGGGGATGTTGTCCCTGCCAAGACTGCTCATTTGGGATCAGCCACTCCGGGAGATTTCTCAGCAAACTTTCTTGCGGCGGCGAACACCACTGATGAAGATGACCTCACCGATCCGTTTGGCGATATGACCAGGATCTTGAAATAACCACCTCACCCAGCCTTTGGTAATGGTTAAAACCCTTGCTGGCAGTTACGAACTAAGAACGGCCTGCGGCAAAGTAAAGTGGAAACTCGTGCCCTTGCCCATTTGGCTTTCCACCCAAATGGCCCCGTGGTTTTTTTCCACAAATTCTTTGCACAGCAGCAGGCCCAATCCCGTGCCAAGCTCATTTTGGGTGCCCAAAGTGCTAAATGACCGGCGTTGGTCAAAGAGTTTGTCCACTTGCTCGGGGGACATCCCCACTCCGTTGTCGCGCACTTCCACGGCCACCATCAGCGGGGAATGCAACGTGGCCAGCACTTCTATGCGCCCATGCTCGGGGGTGAACTTGATGGCATTGTTGACCAAGTTGCGCAGAATCAGGCGCAGATGGCTGGGATCGGCCTGCACCGACAGGTCAGGGGGCATCAGGTGGGTCAGCGCAATGAACTTGGCCGCTGCGATTGGTTCGTAGAGTTGGCCCACCTCTTGGGCCAAATCGTACACTGAGATGTTTTCCTTGACCGAACCTGCGCCCTCAAATTGCCTTCTTGCCCAATTCAGCAAGTTCTCCAGCACGGTGTTCACGTTGGTGTATTGGGAGGTGAGGTTGGCCTTGATAAAGGCAAATTCACTGGGATCAACAATGTCGGGATCCAAGATCTCGATCACCCCCTGCAAGGCTGCGAGTGGGCCGCGCAAATCGTGGGCAATGATCGAGAAGGTTTGATCCTTGACCCGGTGCAACTCTTTGAGCTGTTCGGCCTGCTTCAACAAGGCTTGGGTTTGTTGGGCGATCTCCAAGTTATTGGCCGCCAACACCTTTTGCTGCTGGGTCAACCGATCATAGGCCCAGCGCAATTTCTTTTGCCCAAAATATAATTGGGCCGCATAAAGGGCAATAAACAGGGCCGTTGCCCCGGCCGCCAACATAAGGTAAAGGTAAAACTGTTTAAGTTCCGTTTGGAGATCTTTTTCTTGGGCCAAGGTTTTTAACTCTTGTTGTTTGCGCTCGCTGTCAAACTCAAACTTGAGGCGGTTGATTTGTCGGTTTTGCTCGATACTAAACACGGAATCTTTGGCCGCGTGGTAAATATCGTCATACTCAAATGCCTCGCGGTAGCGGCCCGCTTGGCGGTTGATTTTGGTCAGCAGATCACTGACGTCCAAGAGGATCTCGGGGGCCGCCACTTCTTGGGCCACCGCCAGTGCCCGCGCTAGGCTGGCTTGGGCATTGGGGTAATCGCCCAGGGCTACATAGACTTCGCCCAGCCCCAGCAGGTGGAAGGCCGTTTGTTGCTTGAGCTGGCCTTTTTCGGCAATCGCCAGCCCATTACCAAACAATTGACGGGCTAATTGGTACTTGCCTTGCTTCAACCATACTTGGCCAACTATGTGGCGGCTGATGGCGGCGTGGTAACTATCGCCCATTGAGTCGGCCAACCCAACTGCCCGCTGGGAATAGGACAAAGCGGTGGTATAGTCTTTTTTGAGCAGGTAGATCCAGCCCAAGTTGGTCAGATTGACGGCTAGGGCTGGTTTGGTATTGTTGCGCTCGGAAATTTGGTAGGCGGCCAGCGTATATTTGAGCGATTCATCGTATTGTTTTTGCAACCGGAGCATATAGCCTATGTTGTTGAAAGTGCTGGCCTGCCCCCGTTCATCCC
>Ga0105045_10001954_pt1 | contig 17117 bp, 15 predicted proteins | sample MAT02_FD_78089 | JGI IMG/M metagenome (GOLD analysis project Ga0105045, IMG submission 78089) | Freshwater microbial communities from Lake Fryxell liftoff mats and glacier meltwater in Antarctica - MAT-02 (megahit assembly) | ecosystem: Environmental > Aquatic > Freshwater > Ice > Liftoff... | reverse complement strand
TCAATCATTCAATCATTCAATCATTCCCTCATCCTATCATTCAATCATTCCCTCATTCTATCAATCAATCAATCATTCCCTCAATCAATCAATCAATCAATCAATCAATCAATCAATCATTCCCTCATCCTATCATTCAATCCTTCCCTCATTCCCTCATTCCCTCATTCTAGCATTCCCTCATTCAATCAATCATTCCCTCATTCAATCATTCAATCATTCAATCATTCCCTCATTCAATCATTCAATCATTCAATCATTCAATCATTCAATCCCTCAATCATTACCTCATTCAATCATTGATTCATTCAATACCTCAATCATTCCCTCATTCCCTCATTCCCTCAATCCCTCAATCAATCAATCAATCAATCAATCATTCAATCATTCATTCCCTCATTCAATCAATCATTCATTCTAGCATTCATTCATTCAATCATTCAATCATTCAATCATTCAATCATTCCCTCATCCTATCATTCAATCATTCCCTCATTCTATCAATCAATCAATCATTCCCTCAATCAATCAATCAATCAATCATTCAATCAATCAATCATTCCCTCATCCTATCATTCAATCAATCATTCAATCAATCATTCAATCATTCTAGCATTCCCTCATTCAATCATTCTCTCAATCAATCATTCATTCATTCCCTCAATCAATCAATCAATCATTCAATCAATCATTCATTCTAGCATTCATCCTATCCTTCCCTCATTCCCTCATTCTAGCATTCCCTCAATCAATCAATCAATCAATCAATCAATCATTCATTCCCTCATTCAATCAATCATTCAATCATTCATTCATTCTAGCATTCATCCTATCCTTCCCTCATTCCCTCATTCCCTCATTCCCTCATTCAATCATTCAATCATTCAATCCCTTAATCATTCCCTCATTCCCTCATTCCCTCATTCCCTCATTCCCTCATTCCCTCATTCCCTCAGTCAATCAGTCAATCTATCATTCAATCAATCAATCATTCAATCATTCATTCATTCCCTCATTCAATCATTCAATCATTCTCTCATTCAATCATTCAATCATTCCCTCATTCCCTCATTCCCTCATTCATTCATTCTATCATTCATTCATTCAATCATTCCCTCATTCAATCAATCATTTTAAGAAAACATTAAAGAAATTATTAGCAATTAATCAAACCATTACTCTGTTGTAGATGTTATCAATATTAAATATTAAAAAAATATAAAACAAATAAATAATGGCATTAGTATTCACAGATAGTAATTTTCAAGAAAAAGCATTGAGTGGTGGAGTTTCAGTAGTAGATTTTTGGGCAGAGTGGTGTGGGCCTTGTAGACTGATCGGACCAGTTATAGACGAGTTGGCAACCGAGTATGGTGACAAAGTCGCTATAGGCAAGGTCAATGTAGATGAAAACCAAGAAGTTTCTCTTAAGTATGGTGTGAGGAGTATCCCTACGATACTGATCATCAAAGATGGTGAGGTAGTTGATAAACAAGTTGGGGTTACTACAAAAGCAGCGTTACAAGCAAAAATTAACGCTCATTTGTCCTAATTTATAAATTTTAATAATTAAGGTTTTTATTAACTCTGATTAAGTAGTAAAAAGATTTTTCATTGTAAATATATAAGGCGCTTAGGTTCAAAAGATTTAAGTGCCTTTTTTTATTTTTTTAATTAGTATTACTTTTAGGTTTCGATTTGAATCCAATTGCTTACTTTTGTAACATAAAGCATTAAATAAGTATGAATTTTTTTGATAATTTTGATGTCAGGCAGGTAGAAAATATCGAATTGCTAGTAAAACAAGTAGTCGAAGGATTTATCATAGGACTGCACAAAAGTCCATTTCATGGTTTCTCAGTAGAGTTTGCAGAGCATAGGCTATATAACCCCGGCGAATCTACCAAGGATATAGATTGGAAAGTATATGCTAGGTCAGACAAAATGTTTACTAAGAAGTACGAGGAAGAAACCAATCTTAGATGCCAAATCATCATAGATACTTCTTCATCGATGTACTTTCCCGAAGGACCAGATTACAAAGGATTAAATAAGCTACAGTTTTCTGCATTGGCTGCCGCTTCCATCATGAATTTGCTCAAAAAACAACGTGATGCCTTCGGGCTGAGTGTATTTGACGAGGACGTACGCATACATACTGGCAATAAATCTTCTACCTCTCACTACAGGTTGCTACTGACGTTTTTGGATAAGCTCATAAAAGACCCTATTAAACAAAAGAAAACCTCTACAGCCAAAGCTCTTCATCAACTTGCTGATAGCATACACAGAAGGTCGTTGGTCATTGTTTTTTCGGATATGCTTGAGAACAATGAAAACTCAGATGAGCTTTTTGCTGCATTACAACATCTCAAGTATGCTAAACACGAAGTAGTGCTTTTTCATGTCGTAGATGCTAAGCATGAGTTGGATTTTGAGTATGACAATCGCCCTTATTTATTTGTAGATTTAGAGACTGGTCAGGAAGTCAAACTTCAGCACAATCAGGTCAAAGAGTTATACCTAGAGAAAGCAAATGCTTATAAGAATGCAATTAAATCTAAATGCCTCCAATACAAAATCGAGTTTATAGAAGCAGATATCAATAAGGGATTTGTCCCTATTTTACAGACCTTTTTGGTCAAAAGAAGCAAAATGATCTAAGGTTATTTAAGTCAATGAATGATTAATTGTATTCTTTTCTAAAGAAAGTATACAAATCATTTATAATATATTATTTTTGCAGAATGAATTTTTCATCCAAGATATTAGAAGAAGCAGTCAACGCACTGTCAGCACTGCCAGGTGTAGGAAAGAAAACAGCTCTAAGGCTAGCACTTCACCTCATCCAAGACGGCAATACCAAAAGCCTCAAAATCGCTTCGGCATTAGATAGGCTTGCGAGTGGTATCAAAAAATGCAAAAAATGCAACAATATCGCCGATGATGACGTATGTGATATTTGTCTCGCCCCTCATCGAAATAAAAAATTGCTGTGCGTCGTAGAATCTGTCAGAGACGTGATGGCCATAGAAGAAACCAATCAGTTTAGTGGCAGTTATCACGTACTAGATGGTGTAATCTCACCACTCGATGGCATAGGTCCGGATGATCTGAGTATAGATATGCTGATGAAACGTGTCAAACAAGACAATATAGAAGAAATCATCATGGCAATCAGCCCTACGATAGAAGGTGAAACAACGATATTTTATATCTCAAAACTACTAAAAGATACAGAAGTCAAAGTCTCTATCATTGCTCGCGGAGTATCTTTCGGTGGAGACCTAGAATATGCTGACGAACTCACGCTGGGTAGATCTATAGTTTCTAGACTTCCATATAGTTTCCAATAATCCTCCTAAGCTCATGTATGTATGATTTAGGTATAGTCATAGTTAATTATAACGTCAGGCACTTTGTAGTCAATTGTCTCAACTCTGTGCGCAAATCACGCTTGGGTGACATAAATATTTGTGTTTATGTAGCAGATAATGACTCCATAGATGGTTCCGTAGAGACGATAGAGCAAGATTTTCCTGAAGTAACACTTATCAAAAATACGACCAATGTAGGGTTTTCTACAGCAAATAATCAAGCGATTAGACAGATAGATGCTCGTTATATCCTACTGCTCAATCCTGATACTATACTAAGCGAAGACACCTTAAAGCTCTGCTATGACCACATGGAAGCTCAAGCAGATATAGGTGCACTAGGCGTGCGAATGATAGATGGATCTGGCAAGTTTTTGCCAGAATCAAAGCGCAAAGTACCTGACCTATGGAACTCATTTTGTAAACTAAGTTATTTGTCTGATTTGTTTCCGTCTTCGAAACTTTTTAGTGGTTACAATCTCGGGCATTTGCCTGAACATCAGACCAATGATATAGAGGTGCTTTGTGGTGCGTTTATGTTTATCAGAACCCAGACATTACAAGAAGTCGGTTTACTAGACGAAGCATTTTTTATGTATGGTGAGGATATAGATTTGTCATATAGAATTCTGAAAGGTGGTTATCGTATCGTTTACTTTCCGGAGACCTCTATTATCCATTTTAAAGGGGAGAGTACCAAGAAAAGTAGTATGAATTATATACGAACTTTCTACGGTGCGATGTCTATCTATGTCAATAAACACTATGGAAACAATAGAGGAAATACTTTTGCACGTATCATAAACATAGCTATTTACCTCAGAGCAGCATTGAGTGCATTTCAGGCTATTCTGGGCCAACTAGTATTGCCAATCCTAGATATATTGTTAGGTTGGGGGCTCATCATGATGACGAAAAATCTGTGGGCAGTTCATTATTTTGGAAATAGTGATTATTACGAAAAGCTTCCTATAGATTATATATTGCTTGGTTATAACTTTCTCTGGATATCAGGGCTCTACCTATATGGTCACTATGAAGATAAATCCAAAATGATAGATAGTGCCAAAGCTATTTTTTCTACTACACTTTTTATGCTAGCCGTATATGCCTTACTCCCACTCGAATATCGCTCTAGTAGAATGTTACTGATCGTGGGAAGTATTATTGTACTGTTTCTGAGTCAGTTTACAAGTTATTTTTTTAAGTATATCAAAAAATATTTTCGGTTAACGACAGTAGATAAACGCAATATTGCAATAGTAGGCAGCAAAATAGCTTGTGAGCGTATCACCCAAAAGCTATCCACCAGCAAAGTGCCTCATGAAGCATTGTACTACATCAGTACAGAGCATGAACTATATGATAGCTACTTTACCAATAGCGTAGAGCAACTTTCATTAATCACTAATCGACTCAAAATAAATGAAGTCATTTATAGCAGTGATGATCTCAGTATCGCAAATATAATGGAGCTGATGTCTATGCTTGACAGCAAAATATCATTTAAGATTGAAGCAAGTGATGCGATGCACATACTGGGAAGTCAGTCCAAAAATACTCAAGGTGAGTTTTATGCCTTTAAAGTAGATTATGATATAGCATTGCCAATCAAAATCAGAGCTAAAAGGTGGCTAGATATAGTGATTGCAATTCTATCGATAATTTTTTCACCATTTTTATTAGTATTGTGTTATTTTAATCTTCGTCTTTTTGGAAATATAAAAGATGTATTGCTGGGTAAAAAAACGTGGGTTGCTTATGGCGGGGATAAAGTCAATTATCAATTTTTACCCACGCTCAAACATGGCATTTTAGCTGCACCTTTGCAACCCAAATACATTAACTACAGTTCAGACCATTTCAAAATCAAAAACATTGATTATGCTAAGGGATACAATGTTTGGTCTGATTTGCAGATCATATTTAGTAACTTACATCAGTTGGCAAATTGAGCTTAACACTACAACTAAACAAATACAGCATTAAATGGATATCATACAAAGCATCAAAAATCGGGTAGGGGAGATTCATCATGAGATCCTAAGCTACAGGCGCCATTTACATAGGCATCCCGAGCTTTCATTTGAGGAAGTCGAGACGAGTGCATTTATCTGTGCCGTGCTTGACAAATATGGCATCACCTACACTAAAGGTTGGGCTGGTCATGGCATAGTAGCGATGATTAAAGCTGACCATGCGGATGAGTGGATAGCACTAAGGGCTGATATGGATGCGCTTCCTATCATTGAAGCAAATGATGTGGATTATGCTTCTAAAAATGCCGGTGTAATGCACGCTTGTGGACATGACGTACATACTTCCTCTATGCTCGGTGCATGTATATTACTACAAGAGATGAAATCACAACTCAAAAAATCAGTAAAAATTATCTTTCAACCTGGTGAGGAAAAACTGCCGGGAGGTGCAAGTTTGATGATCAAGGAAGGTATATTTGCTCAGCAAGTTCCTAAGTATATCTTAGGACAACATGTTTTTCCTTCACTTGAGGTAGGTAAGGTTGGTATTAAATCAGGATTATATATGGCTTCGGCTGATGAAATCTATCTAACTATATCTGGCAAAGGTGGTCATGGAGCTATGCCTCACGAAAACAATGATGTAGTATTAGCTATGGCCCAGACGATCGTGAACCTACAGCAGATAGTCTCTAGAAGGTCAAATCCTATCATTCCATCTGTACTCTCCTTTGGTAAAGTCAATACAGATGGTGGTGCGACCAATGTCATGCCTAGTAAGGTGAGGATCCAAGGGACTTTTCGTACTATGGACGAGCCATGGCGCAAGGATGCACATGAGCTTGTTAGATCAATTGTCCAAAACACAACTGCTTCATTTGGGTGCCAATATGACTTAGATATAAAAGTAGGTTATCCATGTCTGATCAATCATATAAATCTAGTATCTCAAGTCAAGAAAGCTATGATTGCCTATCTCGGCGCTGAAAATGTAGCGGATATTCCTATAAGGATGACTTCTGAAGATTTCGCATTCTACACACAGCAGATTCCTGGGTGCTTTTATCGACTGGGTACTCGCAACGAAGCGCAAGGAATAACTTCTCCCGTGCACACCGCCACCTTTGATATAGACGAGGATGCACTCAAAGTAGGCGTAGGACTGATGGTTTATCTAGCAGTACTCGGTATAGATATTTGACCATATAACTATCATTAATTACATGCTATCTTTTACTTTTGTATCACTAGGTTTTGCTTAGCTACGGTCTTAAAGTCGAGTACAAGAAGTACATTATATAGTCCATTGCTTAGATCTGTTACATTTATGGTGATTAAACCAGATTTGCCTAACGGTTGGGTTTTGATAACTCGCCCATTATTGTCAATGATTAGGATACTATAAACTGCCTCGTCATCTGTTTTACTAACTTGAATATTTACCTCATTGGTTGCAGGATTTGGAAGGATGTCCATATTTAAATTATCTTTATACAATTCACTTCCTCTTTCACTATATAAAATACCACTATCAAAACTTTTTCCATCATAGTCAAATGCTACTATTTTGTAGTAGGTTAGCGATGGATAGTACTGCGTATCGGTGATTTCATAAGTGGTGGGTTGTCCATTGTTTTTGGCTTTTAGTTCTCCTACTGTTTCCCAGCCAGTGATACCATTTTTTGACTTTAATACTGCATATTTTTCAGAATTTCTTTCACTAATGGCCTCCCAGTGTATTAGATTGTACCTTTCATAAGATTTAACCCAACGATCGCCCCATACCACTGGTAGGGGTCTCAGTACTACACCCGCACCAATATTGTTTATTTTTTGACAATTTCTGAGATCTAATGTAGTAGTGGTGCCGTAGCCATATATACCTTCTATATCGCTATCTATATCGGCATCATTGGCAGCAAGTGGTTGAGTGAAGATATATTGATTGTCAACTGCGCTGAAAATATAATATTGTCCTCTAGGGATCGAATCGAAACGAGCTACGCCTAGATTATTAGTCAATACAGTCTTTATTTCTGTTCTATTAATGTCATTCAATACTATACTGACATTATTTAAGAGCTCTTCACCATTTTCTCTGATACCATTATGGTTTTCGTCTAACCACACCGTAACCACGATAAAACCTCTACAACTAAATCCATTATTTATGTTACAGTTTATAGATCCACTAGTTACATTTTTGGTAGAAGTGGTATTGACACCGTTGGACTGATTGATATGATTATATATAGTGGGGTTGATACCTATCTGAGGTAAACCCGCAACTAGATCAGCATTGTCAGGTATGATTACTTTTAGGAAATAATCACCAGGCGGTACACAAAAACTATAAAATCCATCGTCACTGGGTGTATTAGGTTTATTGCGTGTTAACTGATATGAATATAGCACGGTATCTAAGCCGTTAACTTGCCATATTTGAATTTCAAGATTGTTGATTCCGTTTTCATTGGTTTGAAAAAGATTATCACCATTCCGATCATAGTATATGGTACCACAGAACTCGGCACATCTATAAAATCCTGCATCTATGTCATTAATGGCTTGATCCGCAACTATTTCATAGATTTGCGTGAGGTTTCTCCCCGAAGCGTTAGAAATATCACTATTCCTAAAAGTCGGTATTGGCACAGATTTGGTAGCAACGTATATTGGGTTAGGTAAGAATTCGATGTAGTAACTGCCTGGGAATATGTCACTAAATATATATCTTCCGATACTATTAGTCATGGTTTGAGCTACGAGAAAATCATCATTATTAAAAAGATTGACTGTTACATTTGATATACCATTTTCAGATGGTTCACGTAGTCCGTTTCCATTGATATCTTCCCACACTTGGTCTCCTATAGAAGACAATATAGTCAACCCGGCATTAAATGCACTGTCTTCATTTATTGAGCTGCATGCAGTATAACCATCTGCAAAAGCTGAATTTTCAAATCCAGGCCCTATGCGGGTAAATCTGTATTCTGATGCTAGACTTGACTTGTTAAAAAACAATTTGTAATCACCATCTGCAACATTGCTAAAAGCATAATCACCATTGCTATCTGTCAAGGTCGATTGTACCATCTGACCTGTACAAGTTACCAAAAACACAGGGACTTGTGATATGCCCGGATCAAAACCATTTATGTTTCCATCAGCATCATAATCTAGCCACAACTTGCCATTAATGATATTTTGGGCATCACTTTCTGTGATAAAGAGTAGCACCATTGGCATCAAAAATAATAATTTTCTAAAATATAATATAGTTATCATAATAATTCGGTTGTTGGTCATTATTTAATCCTCTAATATGTTATAAGTGCAAATATAATTATAAAATCATATTGTGTGTTGATTAATCATGGGTACATTTTAGGGTATAAAATCAATATTTTTATTCTTTATTCATAAATAATTTTGTATTCTTTACATATATTCGTAATGTTTAGCTATATTTGTTGGCTATATATGTGTCTGGAGAAGTATTATGAGACTATAAATTGCATTAGCGTTTTTTTTTATATATGACGATTATTGATAAAGTTATTATATTTTTTTTTCAGCTGATCATTCTAAGCATACTTTAATTATGATCGTTACTTTTTGTCAAATAAAATATTTTTTAAATGAAAATTAGTCAAATTAAGTCAAATGAGATATAAAGGAAGTATTTTAGGTTTGATTACGCTGCTGATATTGTTACTAGCTAGCGTAGGCTTTGGTAATCGATTATATCAGATATATGATACGCTTTTTACTGACTTCATTCGGTTGATTTATGACAATACATTAGGGCTACTAAGTTTTGCATCTGTATATTTGATTTTTGGAAGTATAATTGTTTGGGTTTTTATCAAGTTTTTTAAGCTCATAGTTTCTACTAAAAAATCAAATGTTAGGTCTTATGCTTTTAAAGATGCTATTATAGGTTTCATAAACTTTTCGGGTTGGGTGTTTTTTTTGTTTTATTTTTTGTGGGGATTTAATTATTTAAGACCTAATCTTACTACTGCGCTAGCTATAAAAAATGAAGCAATCGATAGCACGGCTATCATCGAAGAATACTTGGCAGTAACACATACTATCTCTGATATACGCCTCAAGGTTAGCAAAGATAGCCAGTCTATAGCGATGAAGCAGGATTGGACAGAGATGGAAATTGAGATAAGGCATGCTCAACTAGAGCTTTTGAAATTGTGGGGCGACAACCCTAAGAGTAATGTTAGAGTAAGGCGACTATTTCCATCAGGGAGTTTACTATCTTTCTCTACAGCAGGCATTTATAATCCGTTCTCGTTAGAAGGTCATATAGATCCTGGACTGCATTCTATACAGTATCCATTTACGGCAGCGCATGAGATGGCACATGGTTATGGATATACGGATGAAGGCGAATGTAACTTTATAGGTTTTTTGACTTGTATTCGAGCCAAAGATGATTTCATTAAGTATAGCGGATGGCTTGGTTACTGGCGATATCTACACTACGAAGTTAAAGCGATAAATCCAAAATTAAGCACTGAGGTATTTCGGGCACTTCCACTAGGCATCAAAGCAGACTTACAAGTTATATATGATGCCAGCAACAAATATCCTGATATCATGCCTTACCTGCGCAACTTGATATATGACAATTACCTAAAAGCCAACGGGGTCAAATCAGGCCTGAGGAGTTATTCTGAAATTGTAACATTATCTATTTGGTATCAGCACAGTTATGGAGCTTTTTAGTGACGATTGTTTTAGTAAAGCTCCTAAGTTTCAAACCCTATTTTATAGTATCGAGCACCATTATAGTAGTAGTAGTGAGAGCCGTCATCGCTTCCTTTATCTGCCATGATGATCGATCTCTCAGCGTGACATAGTTAGAAATAGCTCTTAGTTGGATTACAGTAATGTCTTTCATCTTAGCAACATAAAAAACAGCTGCACCCTCCATAGTTTCTAAATCTGGATCGTATTTTTGTTTAAATCTACTGATGCTCGTTGGTGATCCAGAAGTAGTATTTAGCGTTACACTGGTTTTGGGGGTCAAATTTAGGATAGGTATGGATTTAGACGGGATTAGCCAGCCCCCTGTATATGGAAATATATCAGAATCTGCTAGTTGCAAATCGTACAAATCAAGTATGGATTCATCTCGGTCCAATGCTCCTAAGTCACCGAATCTATCTTTTGTTACCTGATATACACTGCATAATGGGAGATCTGGGTCATAAGATCCAGCTAAGCCTATATTTATTATCAAGTCAAAAGGTGCTTGGCTGAGCACTTGGCTAAGTCCATAAGAAGTAGCAACCGATCCTATTCCAGTAACTAGCGTATTTATCTCGTGATTTCCATATCTCGTGATAAAAAAATCTAACTTTTGACCATTATAAGCGATATGCTCAGAGACTCCTGCGATTTCCATTGCAGTGGCTGCTACTAACAATATTCTCATGGACTGTTATATGATAAAATAGAAAAAAATATACGAATGTAAAATAATCATTTACTCCCAATCCATATCGTCATTTGGTTTTGCAGCATTTGATCTTTTTAATGCTGCTTTGGTTTCATCATAAGGATTATTGGCATCCCATTCTTCTTGTTTTTTTTGAAACTCATCATAATCAAAATCAGGTGCTAATTCATTTTTGACATGATTGATAGTTTCTTGAAGTTGTGACAAGAATCTATTGAAATCCTCTTTATAAATGTATATTTTGTGACGCTCCACATGATCTGAGTTAGTCTTGATGGTATGCTCTGTAAGAGTGATGTAAAAGTCATCGCCTTTGGTTTTTTTTACATCAAAAAAGTAGGTTCTTCGCTTACCAGCTTTAAATTTTGAAGTGTAAACGCTATCATAATTGTTGTTAGAATTGAACGGAAGATCCATATTATCACTATTTTATCGGCAAATATAATAAATTATAAAAGAATTTGAGAGATTATTTATAACTATCTCGCCTATTTCGATATATTTAGCTTATTTATTGTCTTCTTTAGTCAATATTGTATTGCGATAAGTAAAGACTTACGTAGTTTCTATTAAATTTCTATCCATTTTATTTATTTACTAATAATTGGTTAAAGTTTTAAAATCATTATACTTTTATTACGATCTTAAAGTTATATTTTCAGAAACCAATTTGATGTTAATGAGGTTAAGAGTTTACTCAAGTAATAAAAAATTATTTATGAATATGCACAGAAAAATATTTTATACCTTAGCTATTATAGTTTCTGGTCTGACTTTTGGCGTAAGCCAAGATAAAAAAATAATAGTTCCGAAAGACTCTTTATATAATGCCAATATTAAAAAATCTACACTATATGGTATTTATATCCCACGCAATACACAAGATGCACTCTCTAAGCTTATAGAGTTGACAGACGATGAGGCGCGCAAAAAGTTGCTGACCATCGATGAAAATTTGATGGCCAAAAAACTTTACTTTGGTCTGGGGCGTTGGATGGAGTACAACTGGAATTTTGCAGAAGGATCTAGATTCTCTCATTTTTTGCGTACCAAAGGATTAACTTATCCAGAAGATATGACACGTTTTATGTTGATAACTTTTCACAGATACATTAGAAACGCTGCATTAGACTCCGATGCTTTGATATTGACAATCTCTAATGAACGCACTCAAAAAATCAAGAAGGAACAAGATAAAATGCCCATCATTAGCACCGAAACCAAACCAATAACTGATAAATAGATCTTAATACTTGTCATTAAGTGAACTATTCAATAATTTTTTTGTATGATTATTAGTCTTTTAAGGCGAATTTAATCTTATATCAAATTATTAAAACCAAAAAAAATATTTTATGAAAAGTATGGTAAATTATTCTGTAGCTTTATTTGTATTTATGATGAGCGTTTTTGCTATCTCTGATGTAAATGCTCAAATCAAAACTCCAGCAGCAAGTCAACTGGCAAAACTTGAGACTACCGTGGGTCTGACCTCTGTAACCATCGAGTATTCTAGACCTAGCAAAAACAATAGAAAAATATTTGGGGATCTTGTGCCTTTTGACCAAATGTGGCGAACAGGCGCAAATAAAAACACCATGGTAACATTTAGTGATGATGTGATGATTGGTGGTAATGAGGTAAAAAAAGGTACTTACGCCATCTTTGCAAAACCAGGCAAAAACAATTGGGAGATTAATTTTTACTCTGATACTGAAAACTGGGGAACACCTGAAAAATGGGAGGATGCTAAAGTCGCAGCCAAAGTAATGGCGACACCAACAACTACAAATAATACTGAAACCCTTACGTTCGAAATCGGTAATGTTTCTAACGAAACTGCATCAATCGATATGTCTTGGGACAATGTCATGGTTTCTGTACCATTCTCTGTACCTACAGACAAAAAAGTAAGCTCTGCGATCACTGCAGTAATGGCTGGTCCATCAGCAGGCGATTACTACAACGCTGCTAGGTACTATAGAGAAGCTAAAAAAGACTTGACTCAAGCAATGACATGGATGAATAAATCTATAGAGATGGGCAATGATAAATTTTGGGTTCTTAGACAAAAGTCACTTATAGAAGCTGAAATGGGCAATTTTAAAGCAGCTATTGCTACAGCTAATCAATCAATAGCTAAAGCACAAGAAGCCGGAAATAACGATTATGTCAAAATGAATAATGACTCCATTGCTACTTGGACTAAGAAATAATAGATTTTGTTTTGAACGTTTTTTAATTTTATAAGGGCTTTGACATTCGTCAAGGCCCGTTTTATGCCTCATCTACATTGATCCTATCATTAGTATTATCAATGGCAGTACCATTAGCAAATAAAATAAAGTCCAATAAAAACTCTCTTTTTCATTGATTCTTCGTCAAATAACACTTCTATAGCAAATGCTATACAAGTATTTTGTGAATTGACTAAATAAAAATTTATTCCTTTATTTTGGATTATTTTATAAATACAATTGGTATTACAGACTTATCTATCAAATGAATCTGCTTTTATATCAGAAATAAAAAAGAGCCAAATATAGTTTTGAATACATGCCTTTAAATAAATTTATAATTATAGTTCATACCATAATTCAAATATTTTGAGTAAAGTACTGATTTGATAAAAATTTATTGATTTTTTAGCTTGATAGAGAAGAGAGAGAAAATGAGACCGGTTTAATTCCCCTTCCACCGGTCTCGAGTAACAATTTGCTTAAGTATTCCTTAAATAAATCTGAACTACTAACACTATATCCAATATCATGCCAAAAGGAACTCGGTTTGTTGTTTTATTAAAAAAATAAACATATTATATATATACTTAATATGAAAACAGAACGTGCTTAAACGAGTAAATAATTATATTTTTTATATAATAAAAAAATATTTTTGTCAATTAAGATCGTCGAGGCAATCTATAAGTGATTTGCAGGCTACTACTAATATTTCTCTACCCACAGTGGTCACTATCGTTTCGTCATCGGTCTCTGTACTATCTTCTACTAGTGCGAGCAAATCCTCTTGGGCATAGTTTTCAAAATATTTATCTAAGATTTTCTTAAAGTTTTTTGTATTGTTATTATTGACTATTTCCCAGTTGAGGTCTTCGTATTGCTCTATTTTTGATAGCTCTATTTTGGGTGCGGTACCTAATCCTTCTTCAGAAGATTTAATGATCACCATTACTAAGTACTCTAGTAGAGCCAATTCTTCATTAGTTAATAAGGTATAGTTCTCTTGGTCTAGATATGATTTTAATTCTGGATACTGATTATAGATTTGATCCAAAGCACTTAAATAATTGGCTTCTGCTTCAAAACTCAATATTATGGATTCGATGACTTCCTCGTGGATGGGTTTCATATTGCTTGGATATGTTATTTAATAAAATTGCAAAGTCCAAAAGTAAGAAATTATCTTAACCTATTGCATAATAATATAGCGATCGATAAATAAAGTACTATTAATTTTATATTGCGAAGGCTTTTAAATAAATCTTATACTATCATAATTGATTATTTATTTTTACCCACGTGTGAAATTTATCTTAAGATTAAGGTGAAAAAGAAATTAAAGTATGTTCTAATTACTTTAGATAATTAGGGCTTTTTAATAAATAATAATTCAATTATTTTTCATTAACATTAAAAATAGCACGTTTTTGTGGGCGAAAGTTTAAATTTGTTATAATTTTACCCTGAGTATATATTTTCTATCAATTTTAATCAATATCATGCCAGGAACGGTGATAATAGGGTCAGGGTCTTACATACCCACTTTTATCAAGACAAACTTAGATTTTGAGGATCAAATATTTTATGATGAGAAAAATCAAATTATAAATCTTGCTCCTGAAGTTATAGTGGCTAAGTTTCAGCAGATCACAGGTATAGAAGAACGCAGATATGCACCTGCGGATTACACTAACTTGGACTTAGCATATCATGCGGCGCTATTAGCAATCGATGATGCTGCTATAAATCCAGAAACTATAGACCAAATCATATTTGCGCATAATTATGGTGAGGTGCAGTTGGGTTCAGTTCAGAGCGATTCAGTGCCTTCGTTGGCAGCTAGGCTTAAGCATAGATTAGGTATCATCAATCCCAGTTGTGTTGGTTATGATATTTTGTTTGGATGTCCTGGTTGGTTGCAAGGGGTAATAATAGCTGAAGCATTCTTTATGTCAGGTCAGGCCAAAAGAATAATGGTAGTAGGGGCAGAGACACTCTCTCGAGTTATAGATCATTTTGATCGCGACTCATTAATATTTAGTGATGGTGCCGGCGTTACTATATTTGAGCGCACAGATGACGTATTCCGGGGGATTCTTGCAACTAGCGCAATGACACACGCCATGGATGAATTGAGCTATATCGACTTTGGGTGTTCTTATAATCTTGACGCTAACCCTGATATTAAATATATAAAAATGAAAGGACGTAAAGTGTATGAATATGCCCTCACCTTTGTACCACAGGCTATGAAAAGTTGTCTTGATAAAGCTGGAGTAGATATCCGTCAAGTCAAAAAGATACTAATACATCAGGCTAATGAGAAAATGGATGAAGCTATTCTTAAAGGGTTTTATAAACTCTATGATATCGTGGATACTCCACCCCACGTTATGCCGATGAGCATTCACAAATTGGGTAATAGCTCAGTAGCCACGATTCCTACACTATTTGACTTGATCTATCGCAATCAGATGCCTGACCACAAGTTTGAATCAGGTGATATTTTACTTTTTGCTTCTGTAGGAGCAGGTATGCATATCAATGCTTTTTGTTATAGGTATTAGATTAGACTTTCTTTTTAGCTCTGTTTTTGTATAATGACAAATGAAAACTTAAATTTTTATCATTATATTTAGCTTCATGGTGGAAGTTAAGGCAAATAGGCTAAAGTAGTAAGTTCTCAGAACTCGATTGATAGTTGTAGCTAGATCGTCTGCAATAATTAAACTTAATATTGTATAAAGTTTAATTATTGAAAATATATTTTATTTAGGCCTTTTAGTTAGTTATACTATTTAAACATGGGAGGGTTATTTCGTAACAGAAAGCTTCACTTCTAGCTTTTGCTGCTTCAAAACATATCTTTTTTACCAAAAGCTAAGTAATATCACATTCTTTTTAATTTTTAATGTAGAATGTTTAGAATCTGAATACGTTTTTTACATTTTTACTATAAAATAGTCCAATTATGTTAAGTTTATAAGGTGAAATTTATTTTGCCAAATTGTATTTTTTATAAAGATTGTTGATATTGTATAAATTTTGTGTTTTTAAGCTAGCATTAAGTGCACTTTAAAGAATCCTTAAGTAACGTTCAAAATGTAATTTGTACCATTTTTAATAGGTCTAAATAGAATAACTTCACTTGATGCAGCATATTATTACTTATCTTCATATATAAATAATTATTATTTATTTTTTTTCAATATATTTATACAAGGTATCAGATTTATAATTACTTTTGTCCTTAATTAAGCATTCAATGGAAGGCTTGAAATTTTTATTATCAAATATTGCTTTAGTTGCGGTCTTGAATAAAGGCGAAAATCACGTGATTAAAAAAGTATATTCTTATCGTTTTATCATGACTTTACTAGTAAATAAATAAAGACGAATATTAGTTATTTACAATAGTTTAGTTACTTATTTTTTTGCACAGCTCAACGCTATCAAACCATTGTATGGGTTTGGCAGCGGTATTATAATATTGCTAATTATTAATTTTTTAACATTTTTTAATCCAAAACTCAATCTCATGAAAAAATTTAATTTTTTTCCTTTGCTTTTGTCAACATTGTTCATTGTTATAGGATTTTCGGTAAATGCTCAGACTTATGTGCCTGCACCAAAGGCACTCAGTTTGGTAGAAGCAGAGCTAATTATTCTTGAGAAATCTCAACCAACTGTTTTAATGAGTTCTAGCGCAGCGCAGACTTCATTAGATGCTTCGTATATTCATTCTCTTAAAATGGCTGCCGGAAACGAAATGATAGAACCATTAAAATTGGGTAATCCAGTAGCTACTGTTTTAGCAAATCAATTTGCTAAAATGAATGCTATCAATGATGCAAACTTTATAACAGCTACAGCTGAAGTAGAAGTATTTTATAGGACACTACTTAAGCTTAAGTAATAACATTTATTTATTTATTTAACCAAAACTCAATCTCATGAAGAAATTTAATTTTTTCCCTGTGCTATTGGTAGCACTTTTTATGATCTTGGGGTTAACAGCGAACGCTCAAACTTATGT
>Ga0105045_10001953_pt1 | contig 17119 bp, 13 predicted proteins | sample MAT02_FD_78089 | JGI IMG/M metagenome (GOLD analysis project Ga0105045, IMG submission 78089) | Freshwater microbial communities from Lake Fryxell liftoff mats and glacier meltwater in Antarctica - MAT-02 (megahit assembly) | ecosystem: Environmental > Aquatic > Freshwater > Ice > Liftoff... | reverse complement strand
GCATGTTGTTTCAGGACCAGAACCTGTTTCCCCACCTGACCATCGCGCAGAATCTGGGCTTGGCGCTTGCCCCCAACCTGCGGCTTTCCCCCGCGCAAACGACGCAAGTCGAGGCGGTGCTGGACAGGTTGGGTCTGGCGGGCCTGGGTAACAGGCGGCCTGCTGCGTTGTCGGGGGGGCAGATGGGCCGTGCCGCATTGGGGCGGGCGTTGTTGCAGAACCGGCCCGTGTTGTTGCTGGACGAACCCTTTGCCGCGCTGGGGCCGGGGCTGAAGGCCGATCTGCTGGCGCTGGTGGCCGAGGTGGCGCAGGACGCGACAGTGTTGATGGTGACGCACGACCCCGCCGATGCCCGGCGCTTTGCCGATCTGGCGGTGCTGGTGGCGGACGGGGTGGCGCAGGCCCCGGTCGCGACCGGGGCGCTGTTCGCCGACCCACCTCCGGCGCTGCGTGCGTATTTGGGCGTGTGACCCGGTTCAAGGTTAACCCTTCCTTTACCCTGTCGTGGCAATTTGCCGATATGACCTTTTCATCCGGCTTCCATGATCAATCTCTGCCGCTTTTCGCCCCCGCAGGCGACGAGGATGAGGCGGCTGCGCTGCCCGGCAAGCTGCCCTCCTACATCGCCGACCACCGCAAACGACTGCGCTCGCGGTTTCTGGAGGGCGGGGCGGCGGCGATGCCGGATTATGAAATGCTGGAACTGGTCCTGTTCCGCGCCATTCCCCGGATGGATGTCAAACCGCTGGCCCGCCTGCTGCTTGACACGTTCGGTGACTTCAACCGGGTCGTGTCGGCTGCCCCGGCCCGTCTGCTGGCCGTCAAGGGGGTTGGTGACGCGGTGGTGTTGGAGTTGAAGATTGTCGAGGCGTCGGCCCAGCGGCTGATGCGGGCGCGGGTGATGAACCGGCCTGTGCTGTCGTCTTGGGATGCCCTGATCGACTATTGCCATACCGCGATGGCGCACCGGGAAACCGAACAATTCCGCATCCTGTTTCTGGACCGCAAGAACGTGCTGATCGCGGATGAAGAACAGGCGCGCGGCACGGTCGACCATGTGCCCGTCTATCCGCGTGAGGTGGTCAAGCGCGCCCTGGAGCTCAACGCCAGCGCGATCATTCTGGTTCACAACCACCCTTCGGGCGACCCTACACCGTCGACTGCCGACATTTCGATGACGACGCAGGTGCAGGATGCGGCGGCAGTTCTGGGCATCACGCTGCATGACCATCTGATCATCGGCAAGGCGCGCGAATTGTCGTTCAGGGCGAAGGGATATCTGTAGCGGCGTTGAATGCAGGTTTCAGCCACAACTCGACCCTGCGGTTCAGACGGCGACCCGGCGCTGTGGTGTCGCAGGCCATCGGCAGGGCCTCCCCAAATGCCTGCACGACTGGCAACCTCGCCACCGGCAGGCTGGGGGCAGCCGCCGCCAAGGCCACCAACACAGCGTTCGCCCGCGACCCCGACAGATCGAGGTTGGTCGCGGCAGCACCCGATCCATCGGAAAACCCGGCCAGAATGAGCGCCTCGTCGCGGAACATCCCCGCCTCCAGCATCGCCGCCAGATCGGTCAGGTTGTTCTGGCTGTGGGCATCCAGCTGGCTCGATCCATCCTCGAACCGGAAGGTCAGCGACAGACGATCCGCACCGTCCATCACCCCCGCCAGCCTTTGCAGATCGGCCAGCGTGGTCTCCGCGCCCGCGCCCTTGATCGCGTTGATCAGGCGCAACCCATCGGCGGTCATCGGCTGTCGCGTCGCACTCCGGTCGATATATCCGGCAGCGGCAACGGCGGTTTCGGCCTGGGGCGAGCCGAGGAACTCCAGAAACTCCCGCGCCACCAAGGGCAGACGGCGGCGCGGGGTCAGAAGGTAAATCGGCAGCGACAGGGGGTAGTCTTCGGCCTTCACGGCCAGCGGAGTGGGCAGCAACGGAAAGCCGCAACTGTCGGTCAGCGGCAGCGTGCGGGCGGCTCCGGCACTCGCCCGGCCTGTCACAGCCAGCGCGAACGGGTCGCGCGCGACGGCAACGGCCATCGACGCAAGGTCGGGGTGGGTGATGCTGGCGGCAATGTCGCGGCCCAATCTGGCCGACAACGCCTGTTGCAGATCGCTGTCGGCGGGCAGCGCGTGCAGCACCAAAGGCATGTCCGGCCCGCCAATCTGCGCCCAGTTCGTGACCTCTCCCGACAAGGCGCGTGCCAGATCGGGGGTTGAAATGCGCGGAGTCGGGTTGTCGCGCGCCATGATCGGGATCAACGCATCCAGCGCCAGCGCCCGGGACCCGAAATCAGGCTCCGTCGCGGCGGCGATGATCAACTCTGCCCGGCCCGCCTTGGCCTCGGAATAGGCGGCATCGGGGGTCATCGCCAGAAAACTGAACTCGGCCAGAACCTTGCCCGTTGCAGGGTCGGTTATCAGCGCTGGCCCATCGGCGGGCGGCGCAAAGACCAACCCCCGCGCCTGTGCAAAGGCGGCAATCAACGGCGGTAACAACGCCGCCCCGGCATCCGCCGCCCCGACGATCCGGATCACCGCTTTGGGTGCAGTCAGGTCAGGGCAGGCGGGACCGTCGCAGATCACGCCCTGACCATCCACCGTCAGCATCCCATAGGAGGTGTCGATCCGATAGAATTCCCCGTCATACCCCTGCAATGCCCCCGACAGCGCCAGCGAGCCGTCGCGCGACGTCAAGGTGACGTCCTGTGCGAACACTGGTCCCGCACCAAGAAACGCGGCGAGAATCGCCGCGCGCAGGGATGATCGCATGTGTCGTCCGCCTGACCCTAGTTCGCAGCGACGAGTGTCAGGTCCGGCACAAGATTATTCAACACCAGAAAATCGCCCACGGCATCGCAATCGGGCATCGCCAGCGTCAAATCGGTAACCGTAACCCGGCCTGCTTCGGACAACAGCGTTTCGCCCAGCAATTCGCGGCCACAGGTTTGGGCGGTTACTGCCGCCTCGATCACCACATCCGCCGATCCCATCGCGGGATAGGTATAGACTTCGGCCAGCAGCGGCATGTCCACAGTCTTGTCGCCCAACTGCATCAGAAAGCCCGCCTCGGTCAACGGGCCGGTCAGCGGTACAGCACCGGGATTGGTGGCCGAGACCGCTGTCGCACCTTGATATCCGTAAAGCTGGAACGCATCATCGGCCTGCCATTGCACGGCAAAGCGGCGCAGGGCTGCGATATCGTCCATCGCGATGGTCTTGCTGACCGACGTGCCGTCGGCGAAGGTCAGCTCGACCTCTGCATCCGCCGTCAGCGCCGGAACCGACAGGAACAACGTGCCCGTCAGACTGGTCTGCGCCGTCACCGCAAGGCCCGCATGTTGCAGCACGACGCGGGTGCTGGGATGGCAGGGGGCCAACAGAGTGATGCCGATCATCGCCCCCGGATCGGCCATCAGGTCAAGAGTGACCGGGCAAGCGTCCGCAACCGCAATCGCTTCGGCCGGGACAGGAGCCGTCTTGGCCAGTGCAGCTGCGGGAAGCACGGGTTTCGCGACAACCGGAACCGCTGCCGGCTGATTCGTCGCGGCAAGCTGCACAACGTCGGCGGGGCGGGGCATCGCCGCCTCGACAGCGGGTCGGGGCGCGTCTTTGCGGGCGGCCATCGTTTGCACGAGATGCCCGGCAGCCAGAGCCACCACGACCACGGCTCCGATCCGCGCCACCCTGCGTTTGTCGATTTGCATCCTGACCTCCATCACACCCAATGCCATCAGGCTAGGCGGCAATGCGGGCGACAGGGTGGCAAGATCAGGGAAAGTTTCCAGCAAACGGGCCGACCCGGTGCCGGATCGCCCCAGTCCGGCCGCAATCAGGTGAGTTTGCCGTGACAGTGTTTGAACCGCTCGCCCGAGCCGCAGGGGCAAGGGTCGTTGCGGCCCGGATCGCCCCAAGTGGTCGGGTCGGTTTCGATGAACCCGGCCAACCGGCCCGGCGCAGGGGTGGCCGCCACGGGGGTCGGGGCGAGTTCTGGCACGGGTTCAGTCTCGGGGGCCTGCTGTGCCAGAACCTGCGCGATCATCGCGCGCTGTTCATCCTGGCTGATCGGGCGGATCATCGCCAGTTTCTGCGTCACATCCTGCCGCAGCGAGTTCAACATCGATTCAAACAGGGTAAAGCTTTCGGTCTTGTATTCGTTCAGCGGATCGCGCTGCGCATAGCCCCGGAAACCTACGACCGACCGCAGATGCTCCAGCCGCAACAGATGCTCGCGCCATTTCGCGTCGATGGTCTGCAACAACAGTTGTTTTTCGATGTTGCGCATCGTTTCGGGGCCGAACGCCGTCAGCTTTTCGGCCATCAGTGCGTCTGACGCGGCCAGCAGCCGTTCCCGGATCACGGCCTGATCGACACCTTCTTCCTGGGCCCAGGCGATGACCGGCACATCCAGCCCCAGCTTTTCGATGCTGGCGGCATAAAGCCCCGGAACATCCCACTGATCGGCATAACTCCGCGGCGGAAGGTAGGCTTCCACCAGATCATCGACCACCTGATGCCGCATATCCTCGGCGATGTCGGCCAGATCGTCGGTTTCCATGATTTCGCGGCGCTGACCGAAGATCGCCTTGCGCTGGTCGTTCATCACGTCGTCGAATTTCAGCAATTGCTTGCGGATGTCGAAGTTGCGCCCCTCGACCTTGGCCTGCGCACGTTCCAGCGATTTGTTGACCCAAGGATGGATGATCGCCTCGCCCTCTTTCATGCCCAGCTTGGACAGCACACTGTCCAGCCGTTCGGACCCGAAAATCCGCATCAGGTCATCTTCCAGAGACAGGAAGAACGATGACCGCCCCGGATCGCCCTGACGGCCCGAACGGCCGCGCAACTGATTGTCGATGCGGCGCGATTCGTGGCGTTCGGTGCCAAGCACAAACAAACCGCCAGCGGCCTTGACCGCCTCTTCGTCAGCCTTGTGGTCGGACTCGACCCGGGCACGAACCTCGTCGGGGTTCAGGTGGGGATCCGCGGTGATCGCCTCCATCACCTTGAACTCGACGTTGCCGCCCAGCTTGATGTCGGTACCGCGACCTGCCATGTTGGTGGCGATCGTCACCGCCCCCAGCTTGCCCGCATCGGCCACGATCTGCGCCTCTTGTTCATGCTGGCGCGCGTTCAGAACATTATGGGGAATTTCGGCCGATTTCAGCAAAGCCGACAGCGTTTCGGACTTGTCGATCGAGGTTGTGCCGACAAGGATCGGCTGGCCCTTGGCCACCGCTTCCTTGATGGTGGCGACAATGCCTTCGTATTTCTCTTGCGTGGTGCGATAAACCGCGTCGTGTTCGTCCTTGCGCTGCACCTGCCGGTTGGTCGGAACCTCGACCACCCCCAGCTTGTAGATTTCCATGAACTCCTCGGCCTCGGTGGACGCGGTGCCGGTCATGCCGGCCAGCTTTTGATACAATCGGAAATAGTTCTGGAACGTCACCGAGGCCAGCGTCACGTTTTCCGGCTGGATTGCGACATGCTCCTTGGCCTCGATCGCCTGATGCAGACCTTCCGACAGGCGGCGTCCGCGCATCATCCGCCCGGTGAACTCGTCGATCAGCATCACTTCGCCATCGCGCACGATGTATTGCTGATCGCGGGTGAACAACTTGTGCGCGCGCAGGGCCTGCGTGACGTGGTGGATGATCGTGGTGCTTTCGGGGTCATACAGTGACTGACCGTCCGGCAGGATGTTCGCGGCCAGCAGGCGCTGCTCCAGAAACTCGTTGCCGTCTTCGGTATAGGTCACGTTGCGGGTTTTTTCGTCCAGCTTGAAATGCGCGTCGGTCAGTTCGGGGATGATCAGATCGACTTTCTGATACAGATCGCTGCGGTCCTGTGACGGGCCCGAGATGATCAGCGGCGTCCGCGCCTCGTCCACCAGAATGCTGTCCACCTCGTCGACAATGGCAAAGAAATGACCGCGTTGCGCCATGTCCTCGATGCTGCCCTTCATGTTGTCGCGCAGATAGTCGAAGCCCAACTCGTTGTTGGTCGCATAAGTGATGTCGGCCTTGTAGGCCGCGCGCTTTTCCGCGTCGGCCTGATAGGGGACGACGACCCCGGTGGTCAGCCCCAGCGCGCTGTAAATCTTGCCCATCCAGTCCGCATCGCGGCGCACCAGATAGTCGTTGACGGTGACCACATGCACACCCTTGCCCGCCAGCGCGTTCAGATAGGCTGGTAGCGTCGCGACCAGCGTCTTGCCTTCCCCAGTTTTCATCTCGGCAATGTTGCCCTGATGCAGAAAGATGCCGCCTTTCAACTGTACATCAAAGGCCCGCAGGCCCAGCGCGCGCTTGCCTGCCTCGCGGCAGTTTGCAAAGGCCTCGGGCAACAAGGCGTCAAGGCTCTCGCCGCCCTCCTGAATGCGCTTCTGGAACTCGGCGGTTTTCGCCTTCAGCCCATCGTCCGACAATGCGGCGAACTGTGGCTCCAGCGCGTTGATCTTTGCGACCAGCGGGTCGACCGATTTGACCTTGCGGTCGTTGGGCGTGCCAAAAACCTTGCGCGTAAGCGCCCCGAAACCCAGCATGATTATCCCGATCCGTCCGTTGCTGACATCATCGTGTGAGGCGCGGCCTTGCCCGCCCTCACCGCCTTGCCTAGAAGGACCGCAAAGGTCGGCTGACCTCGTCGTAATCGACTGATGCGATGTAAGGGAGCCATCGGATATAGTCAACGTCGCGCAAAGCCGCGACCCGATCAGGAGTGGGTGATTTGGCGAAACATACCGGGTTCTGGGCCACTTTGGCCATGACCACAGCACTGGCCCTGCCTGCGGCGGCACAAGACACAACTGCAGAGACCGTTGTTGCGACAGTCAACGGCACCCAGATCACGCTGGGTCACATGATCGTCCTGCGCGAAACCCTGCCGGAACAGTATCAGACCCTGCCCGACGATGTGCTGTTCAAGGGCATTCTGGAACAGTTGATCCAGCAAGAGGCGCTGGAACAGTCTTTGGGCGAACCGGACAAGCGCGATCAACTGACCGTGCAGAACGACGCGCGGGGCTATCTGTCGGGCGTCGCGCTGAAATTGGTGGTCGAGGCGGCGGTGACCGACGGGGCGTTGCAGGCCGCTTATGACGCCCGTTTCAAGGCCGCCGCCCCCGCAACCGAGTACTCTGCGGCGCATATTCTGGTTGATACCGAGGAAAAGGCGGTTGCCCTCAAGGCCCAGATTGATGGCGGGGCCGATTTCGCCGAACTGGCGCGGGCCAATTCATCCGACGGGGCGGCGCAGAACGGCGGTGATCTGGGGTGGTTCGGCCTCGGAATGATGGTCAAGCCGTTCGAGGATGCCGTGGTCACGATGAAAGCCGGCGAGGTCAAAGGCCCGGTCAAGACCGATTTTGGCTGGCACTTGATCAAGCTGAACGAAACCCGCATTGCCGCCGCCCCCACCTTGGACGCGATGCGCGAGGAACTGGCGGCCGAAATCGAGGGCAAAGTCGTCGAAGCCCACATCAAGGCATTGACCGAGGCCGCAAAAATCGAGAAACCCGGCGAAGGGATTGACCCGGCCTTGCTGCGCGACGCAACCTTGCTGGACAAGTAAATGTGACTGCGGGGCGGGAATCATGGCGAAAACCGACTGGAAGGCCGAAGCCAAGGTGCTCAAGAAGCAACTCAAGATGCTCCGCGCCGAACTGGGGGCAAAACCGGTCAAGCCGGTGAAAGCTGCCAAACCCGTCTCGCCTCTGGCCCCCGCCGCGTTTCCCGTGTTGCCCCGGATTGGCGGCGTGTCGTTTGCGGCGGTCGAAGCGGGGGTGCGCTATGCCAACCGCCGCGATGTGATGCTGGTGCATCTGGCACCCGGCACGGCGATGGCGGGGGTGTTCACCCGGTCGTCTACCCGGTCCGCCTGCGTGCGCGATTGTCAGGCCAAACTGGCAATCAAGGCGGGCGGCGAAGGGGCGGCGATCATCGTGAACTCCGGCAACTCCAATGCCTTTACCGGCGCGGTCGGGGCTACGGCGGTCGCAGCGGTGACCGGAGCAGTGGCCGAGGCACTAGGTTTGCCTGCCAATCGGGTCTTTTCATCCTCGACGGGCGTGATTGGCGAGCCTTTGCCGCATGAAAAGATCACGGTTCAGATCCCCGCCCTGGTGGCAGAACTGGCCGAAGACGGCATCGAAATGGCAGCCCACGCGATGATGACCACCGACACGTTCCCCAAGGGCGCTGCGGCCACGGTGCAGGGCGATGGCGGCGAGATCCAGATTGCGGGCATCGCCAAAGGGTCAGGCATGATCGCGCCGGACATGGCGACGATGCTGGTCTACATCTTCACCGACGCCAGAATATCGGCGGCCAACCTGCAAAAGATGCTGGCGCGGAATGTCGGGCCGACGTTCAATTCGATCACCGTCGACAGCGATACCTCGACCTCCGACACGCTGCTTTTGGCGGCAACCGGCAAATCCCCGGCGGCAGAGGTCAAAGGCGCAATCGCCAAAGCGTTCGAGGCGGCCTTGCGCGGCGTGATGACCAGTCTGGCGCATCAGGTGATCCGCGATGGCGAAGGCGCGACAAAGTTCGTCGAAATCCGCGTGACCGGTGCCGCTACCGATGCCGACGCGGGACGGGTGGCGTTTGCCGTGGCGAATTCGCCGCTGGTCAAGACCGCGATCGCCGGGCAAGACCCGAACTGGGGGCGGATCGTGGCGGCGGTCGGCAAATCCGGTGCCGAGGCGGACCGCGACAAACTGACGATCCGGTTCGGCGATCTGGTTGTGGCCCGCGACGGCTGGCGCAACCCCGAGTATCGCGAGCAGGACGGGGTCGATTACATGAAACAGTCCGATCTGGTGATCGGGGTCGATCTGGGCCTGGGCAAGTCGGCGCGGTCGGTCTGGACCTGCGACCTGACCAGCCGCTACATCGAGATCAACGCGGACTACCGTTCTTGAAACTGGTTCTGGTGTCCGCAGTCGCGTTAATTGACGCAGACGGTCGGGTTCTGTTGGCGCAACGGCCTGCCGGTAAATCACTGGCGGGGCTGTGGGAGTTTCCGGGCGGCAAGGTCGAGGCCGGGGAAACACCCGAAGCTGCCCTGATTCGCGAACTGCAGGAAGAACTGGGGATCATGACCCAGAAGAGTTGCCTCGCGCCGCTCAACTTTGCCAGCCACAGCTATCCGGGATTCCACCTATTGATGCCGCTGTTCGCCTGTCGTCGATGGGAAGGGGTAGCCCGTGGCCGTGAAGGTCAGGCCTTGGCTTGGGTTCGCCCGGAAAAGTTGCGGGATTACCCGATGCCCCCCGCCGATCTGCCGCTTGTTTCGACATTGAGGGAATGGTTATAGCGCTGTCACCCAAGAGATCAGCGGTTTTCAGTTCGCCGTGAAAAACCGCAAATGTGGCACAATTGTGGTGGTTTTATTACCGTTCCGAGATATCATTCAGGGGCAAGGACGATTGGGGGATTAGCCGTTGCTTAGGACGATATCACTGGGAAGTTGCGTTTCGGTTCAGGGCCTGCAAGTGGGCCAACTGTCAGACGGTAAGATCATGGTCAAGGTTGACGAGAAAACCTTTGTCGGATTTCCTGTCGCCTCAGTCAAAAAGTCCTGAATTTCTGGCTATATCTGCGAAACAGCCGGGCAGTTTGCCCGGCTGTTTGGTTTATGCGGGCCCTCAGGCCAGCCTGCGTTGAATCTCTTCGCGCTCGAAAATTTCGATGACATCGCCGGGGCGGATGTCTTCGTAACGCTCGAACCCCATGCCGCATTCCTGACCCGAGATCACATCCTTGACCTCGTCCTTGAAGCGTTTCAGCGTTTTCAGCGTGCCTTCGTGGATCACTACGTTGTCGCGCAGCAAACGGACTCCGGCGGACCGGCGGGCGATGCCTTCGGTGACCAGACAGCCTGCGACCATGCCGATGCCCGTAACCTTGAACACCTCTTTGATCGTGGCGTAACCGATGAAGGTTTCGCGAATCTCGGCCTTCAGAAGACCCGAGGCGGCGGCTTTGATGTCGTCGACCAGATCGTAGATGATCGAGTAATAGCGGATCTCGACCCCTTTCTGATGCGCCGACTGGCGGGCCGATGCGTTGGCGCGGACGTTGAAACCGATGATCGGCGCGTTGCTGGCCTCGGCCAGACCCACGTCGGAGTCGGTGATCGCCCCCACGCCGGACGACAGAACCCGGACGCGCACCTCGTCGTTGCCAACCTTTTCCAAGGCTTGCACGATGGCTTCGGCAGAGCCTTGAACGTCGGCCTTGACCAGAACCGGCAGTTCGGCCACCGACTGATCCGCCTTGGCTTTCGCCATAAGCTGTTCAAGCGTCGTCGCAGCACCGACAGCCGCGCGTTTGTCCTTGGTGGTCTTTTCGCGGTAAGACGCGATTTCCCGCGCCTGTGCCTCGGTTTCGACCACGTTCAGGGTATCCCCCGCCCAAGGCGTCCCCGAAAGACCCAGAACCTCGACCGGAACCGAAGGTCCGGCTTCATCGACCCGTTCGCCCTTGTCGTTGACCAGCGCGCGGACCTTGCCCCACTGTTCGCCGACGACAAAGATATCGCCTTTGCGCAGCGTGCCGTTCTGGACCAGAACGGTTGCCACCGGGCCGCGACCCACGTCCAGCTTGGCCTCGATCACCGCACCGGACGCCGCCCGGTTCGGGTTGGCACGCAGTTCCAGAATCTCGGCCTGCAAGGCGATGGCTTCCAGCAGGGTATCAAGCCCCTGCCCGGTTTTTGCCGACACTTCAACGTCCTGAACGTCGCCCGACATCGCCTCGACAACAATTTCGTGCTGCAACAGGTCGGTGCGGACCTTGGTCGGGTTCGCGTCGTACTTGTCGATCTTGTTGATCGCCACGATCATCGGCACCTTCGCCGCCTTGGCATGGGCAATCGCCTCGATCGTCTGGGGCATCACGGCATCATCCGCCGCGACCACCAGAATCACAATGTCCGTCACCTGCGCGCCACGGGCCCGCATCGAGGTGAACGCGGCGTGACCCGGCGTGTCGAGAAAGGTCAGCTTGGCCCCGCTGTCGGTCGTGACCTGATAGGCGCCGATGTGCTGCGTAATGCCGCCCGCCTCGCCCGAGACGACGTTGGCCTTGCGGATGGCGTCCAGCAAACTGGTCTTGCCGTGGTCGACGTGGCCCATGATCGTAACGATGGGAGGGCGGACAACGCGGTTTCCGTCGTTGTCTACAACCTGGTCAATGACCTGTTCCACATCCGCATCGGACACCCGAACCGCCTTGTGGCCAAACTCCTCGATCACCAGTTCGGCGGTGTCGGCGTCGATGGCCTGGTTCATCGTGACCATCATGCCCATTTTCATCAGGCTCTTGACCACATCGGCGGCGCGTTCGGCCATTCGGTTGGCAAGTTCCTGCACGACAATGGTTTCGGGCAGTTGCACGTCACGCGCCTGCTTTTCGGGCTTGGTGAAGCCCATCGCCTTCTGGCGTGCCTTTTCCTGTTTCCGCTTCATCGCGGCAAGCGACCGGGTGCGCCCGCCCTCGCCGGCCAACGCGTCGTTCAAGGTCAGTTTACCAGCGCGGCGCGTATCGTCAGCTTTGGCCTTGACGCCCCGGTCGGTCGCGCGGTCATCGCGTTCCCGCTCGGTCTTGCGCGGGGCAAGGCCGGGTTTGGCGCTGGCGGGGCCACGCGCCGCGTCGGTTTCGGCAGCCGTCGCGGGCTTGTTGGCGGAAGAGGAATTGCGCGACGCGGGCGCAGGCGCGGGCTTCAGCGCATCCTGTTCGCGCTGCGCCTTGATTTCCGCCTCGGCCTTGGCGCGGGCCTCTTCGGCCGCCTTGGTCTTGGCGGCGGTTTCACGTTCCTGCTCTTCCCGCTCGCGGGCCTCGGCTTCGTCGCGTTTGCGCTGACGTTCCTCTTCGCGGGCCTTGTCCTCGACGGCACGCCGCGCTGTGTCTTCCAGCTCGCGGGCTTTGGCGGCGCGCAGGGCGGTCAGCCGACGTTCCATCTCGGCGTCGGAAATCCCGGCGGGGCGTTTCGAAGGGTCACCCAGATGCGAAGGCTTTGCCGTGCCAGCAGCACCGGGTGTGCCCGGTTTTGTGGGAGTCACTACGCGCGGCTGGCGTTTGATTTCGACCACCACGCTTTTGGTCCGGCCATGGCTGAAGCTTTGCTTCACCTGTCCGGAACGGGGTGCGCCACCCAAGCCGAGGGGTTTCTTGCCGTCAGTATCGGTCATGCGTCTTTCGTATCCTTTTCGGCGGTCTCGCCGCCCAATTGCCTGGCTGCCCCTTGACGGAGTCCTGCAAGCCTTGCCGCTTCCTCTACAACACGTCCCGTGAGTCCGCCAGCGCCAAGCGCGGCGTGTATCGCACGTTCGCGACCGAAGGACAAACCCAATTCCCCGGCAGTCAGGCAGTCGATCAAAGTCTCTGGTCCGCCGGGCGGGCGCAGCGTGGTTTTGCCGCGTTCCGATCCGTCAGATGCCTGAATGAGAACCTTGACCTTGTCCTTGCTCAGCCAGTCCTTGACCTTTTCATAGCCCATCACCGCGCTGCTTGCCTTGCGGGCCAATGACACAAGATCTATCACCCGCCGGGCCAGCAGGAATTCGACGGTCTCCACCAGCCCAGCGGGCACTTTCACCGGCTGGCGCGCGGCGCGGGCAAACAGCCCCTTTGCCGCCGCCTTTTCCAGCGCCTTGCGGTCGGCGGACACATAGAACCCCCGACCCGGCAACCGTCCCAAAATATCCGGCACCACGTCGCCCTCGGGGCCGACGCAAAACCGGATCAGCCCGGATTTGGGTCCGCTGTCGCCGGTGACGATGCACTTGCGTTCGGGGTCGTCTTGTTGATCGTCCTTGCCGCCGCGCGTCAAAGGGGGTCCGAGGTTACACCTCGGCCTCCTCTTCTTCTGCGGGCTCCTGGGCCCCGGCAAGCTCGGTCGGATCGACCCAGCCCAGCATCACTCGTGCCGTCATCACTAGATGCTGGGCTTCCTCCAGCGACATGTCGAACTTCTCCAATACGCCCTCGTCCTTGACCCGCGCGCCGTTGACCGTGGTCCAGCCACCAGCCAGTTCCCAATCCGCACAGGTCGCAAAATCCTCCAGCGTCTTGATGTTGTCGAGCGCCAGAGCTTCCAGCATCTGGGGTGTCAGGCCCTCAAATTCAACCAGACTGTCCTCGACACCCAAGGCACGGGCGGTTTCCATTGCCTTGATGTTCGCGGCTTCCAGATAGTCACGAGCGCGGGCCTGCAACTCGCCTGCCGTGCCTTCGTCGAACCCGTCGATCGACAGAAGTTCGTCCAGCTCGACATAAGCCACTTCTTCGAGGTTGGTAAAACCTTCGGAAACAAGCAGTTGCGCCATCATCTCGTCGATGTCCAGCGTATCGATGAACAGTTGGGTGCGTTCGGTGAACTCGGCCTGACGGCGGGCCGATTCGTCGGATTCGGTCATGATGTCGATGTCGAGGCCGGTCAACTGGCTGGCCAGACGGACGTTCTGACCCCGCCGCCCGATGGCGAGCGACAATTGTTCATCAGGCACGACGACCACGATCTTGCCCGCCTCTTCGTCGATCACGACTTTCGAGACTTCGGCAGGCTGCAACGCGTTCACAAGAAAGGTAGCCTGATCCTGGTTCCACGGAATGATGTCGATCTTTTCGCCCTGCAACTCATTGACTACCGCCTGCACGCGGCTGCCGCGCATTCCGACGCAAGCCCCCACCGGGTCAATCGAATTGTCATAAGAGATTACCGCGATCTTTGCGCGGGAACCGGGGTCACGGGCCACAGCCTTGATCTCGATGATCCCGTCATAGATTTCGGGTACTTCCATCTTGAACAGTTCCGCCATGAACTGCGGATCGGTGCGCGACAGGAATACCTGCGGGCCGCGCGCTTCACGCCGCACATCCTTGATGTAGGCCCGGATGCGGTCGTTGGGGCGATACGCCTCACGGCCGATCTTTTCGTTGCGGCGCAGGATCGCTTCGCCGCGACCGATATCGACGATGATGTTGCCATATTCCTCGCGCTTGACCTGACCGTTGATGATCGTGCCCTTGCGGTCCTTGAATTCTTCGAACTGCCGGTCGCGTTCGGCTTCGCGGACCTTCTGCAGGATGACCTGCTTGGCCGACTGCGCCGCGATGCGGCCCAGATCGACGGGCGGAACCTCGTCGATGACCTCGTCGCCCAGCTTTGGGTCGGCGAGGTAATCCTTGGCCTGCTTGACCGTCAGGTGCGCGTGATGATTCTCGACCGCTTCATCCTCGACGACCGTCCGGATGCGGGCAAAGGTGGCGCGTCCCGTCTTGCGGTCGATCTTCACCCGAATGTCCATATCCGCGCCATACCGCGACTTGGCGGCGCGGGCGAGGCTGTCTTCCATCGCCTGGATCACCAGATCCGGGTCGATCATCTTTTCCCGCGCCACGGCTTCGGCCGTTTGCAGCAGTTCCAACTGGTTGGCAGAGGTAATCGCCATGGTCTGATCTCCCGGTCAGTGTCTGGTTTCAGGGGTTTCGGCCTCTTCGGCCTCGTCCCCTTCGGATGTTTCAATCTCGTCAAACTGCGATTCGTCGATCAGGCCGCTGGCCTTGCGCTGACGCAGCATCTCGGCAATCAGGTCATCTGTCAGGATCAGCTTGGCATCCGAAAGCCAGTCGAATTTCAACCCGATGGTGACTTTGGTCCCTGCTTCCTCGATCTCGATCAGCACCTCGTCGCCCTCGGTGCCCTGCAGACTGCCCTTGAAGCGGCGACGCCCGTCGATCAGTTCCGTGGTTTCCAGCCGCGCCTCGTAATCGGCCCAGACATCGAAATCCTTGAGCCTCGTCAAAGGCCTGTCAATCCCGGGCGAAGACACCTCAAGAATGTAGTTCTCCTCCACCGGGTCTTCGACGTCAAGAACCGCCGACACGGCGGTCGAGATCGTGGCGCAGTCATCAACCTCGATCCCGCCATCGGGCCGGTCGGCCATGATCTGCAAGGTCCGCGTGCGCCCGCCCATCAGACGAATGCGCACCAGTTCAAATCCCAGCCCCTCGATCACGGGGGCGACGATGTCGGCCAGACGGCGGTCAATGGCGGTTTTGGCGATAAGGTCGGACATGCGGGATTCCAAAAACAAAAAACGGGCCAAGCGGCCCGTCGTATCGGTCGGTAGCTTCGGGTTTGGACGCCGAAACCGCTGTTACAGGCCGTATACGCCCGGTCCCTGCGCAACGCAAGGGTCAAGGGTAGGGTGCGTGATCTCACGCACCGCCGGACGCGCGCAACCCGTCCATCACACCGACCAATGCCTGAGAAATTCCCGGCTCCGACAGGGCGTGCCCCGCCATTCCCACCAGCTTCAAATCGCACTTCGCCCAATCTTGCGCAAGTGTCCAAGCCGAAAGCGGCGGGCAGATCATATCGTAGCGGCCTTGCACGATGACGCAAGGAATGTCCGCGATCACCGACTTTTGCTGCAAGATCCAGCCGTCACACTCAAGAAACCCTGAATTGATGAAATAATGGTTCTCCAGCCGTGCAAAAGCGCGGGCGTACTCGGCGGGGCTTTCGCCCGCCGGCCCCTCGTTCTGAATCGACGCCAGCGCATTTTCCCATGCAGCCCAAGCCCTTGCGGCCCGCGTCTCGTCATGCAACATGCCCGAAAACAGACGGCGATGGTAAGCGGCAATCAGGTCATCGCGTTCATTTTCCGGAATAGCCCTGACAAACCGCGCCCAGTAGTCGGGGAAGAACGCCCCCGCCCCGCCGCCATAGAACCAGTCAAGCTCTGCCCTGGTCGACAGGAACACGCCCCGCAAAACCAGTTGACGTACACGGCTTGGGTGGCTGATGGCATAGATCAGCGCCAACGTGGCCCCCCAACTGCCGCCGAAAGTGATGAACTGTTCGATTTCAAGCGCTTCGCGGATCACCTCGATGTCGGCCACCAGATGCCAGGTGGTGTTGTTGATCACCGACGCATGCGGGCGCGAGCGGCCACAGCCCCGCTGGTCGAACAGGACAACGCGATAGACGCCGGGATCAAAATAGCGTCGCATCGCGGGCGAACAGCCCCCGCCGGGACCGCCGTGCAGCACCAGAACCGGCACCCCTTGGGGGTTGCCGCACTGTTCGACATAGATGCGGTGTCCATCGCCCATGTCGATGATCCGCTGATCAAAGGGATCAACGGGGGGGTAAAGATATTCGACTGCGCGCTTTTGGCCTGATCTATGGTCCATCACCATCCTATATACCGCAGGAATATCGCCTTGCCACCGGGCAAACCGACAGGAGACGCCATGACGAGCATAGACCCGATCGAAATTGCCAAATTTGAGGCGATGGCGGCAGAGTGGTGGGATCCCCAAGGCAAGTTCAAGCCACTGCACATGCTGAACCCCTGCCGCCTCGACTATATCTGCACCCAGATAGCAACGGAATTTGACCGGGACCTGACACAGCCGTTGCCGTTCAAGGGGCTCAAATTGCTTGATATTGGTTGTGGCGGGGGCCTGTTGTCGGAGCCTATGGCGCGACTGGGGGCTGATGTGGTGGGGGCAGATGCGGCGGCGCGAAACATTCCGGTGGCGCAAGTACATGCCGCGATCAGCGATCTGGCGATTGAGTACCGTCACACCACCGCCGAGGATCTTGCGGCCACCGGAGAGCGGTTCGACGTGGTTCTGAACATGGAGGTTGTCGAGCATGTGGCTGATCCGCAGGGCTTTTTGGCGACCTGCCAAGAGTTGTTGACGCCGGGTGGGCTGATGATCTGTTCGACCCTTAACCGGAATTCGAGATCCTATGTCATGGCGATCATCGGGGCGGAACAGGTGATGCGCTGGCTGCCGAAGGGGACGCATGACTGGAAAAAGTTTATCACGCCCAACGAGCTATACGACCTGCTGCGCAAAGCGGGGCTGGAGCCTGTGGACCGCAAGGGCATGGTGTTCAACCCGATTGCGTGGTCATGGTCGCTGTCGACGCGGGATTTGTCGTGCAATTACGTCACCGCCAGCGTCAAGCGTCCGGATCGTTAACCCCCGGAATACGGCCGAAACAGCACGTCGGTTTGGCGTCGCGCAAATGTCGGGCATCTGGCCCGACGCTGTAATTCGGGCGTCGCGGCTGATATCGTGCTGCGAATC
>Ga0105045_10001951_pt1 | contig 17127 bp, 16 predicted proteins | sample MAT02_FD_78089 | JGI IMG/M metagenome (GOLD analysis project Ga0105045, IMG submission 78089) | Freshwater microbial communities from Lake Fryxell liftoff mats and glacier meltwater in Antarctica - MAT-02 (megahit assembly) | ecosystem: Environmental > Aquatic > Freshwater > Ice > Liftoff... | reverse complement strand
TAGTCGTCTACGCCGACGCAAGTTTGTTGAGGCGCGTCATTCAGAACTTGATTGCCAACGCGATCAAGTACACACCGCGCGGAGAGGTTATTATTGGCGCGAAAGACCTTGGAGCCCAGACGGGTGTTGAGTGCTGGATCACCGACAATGGCGGGGGAATTCCGGAAGATCTTCTAGAAAAGGTCTTTGACAAAGGAGAAACCGACTTAGAGAACGTCGGCGGACTCGGTTTGGGCCTCGCGATCGTGAAGACGTTTATCGAGGCCCACGGCGGAAAAGTGTCCGTCGAGAGCACGAAAGGTTCCGGTTCGACATTTCGATTTTCGCTTCCAGCAAGGGAAATGTAAGCATGCCTGATTGCCAGCAAGGTCGAGATTTTACGTCCGCGCACTACAGAGCGATCTATTTTTTTAACATCGACCTCAAAGTCGAATCCATCGCGACCAATATCTTGATAGTCACGTTTTTCTCGCTGTTTCGTTTGCTTTAAGCAACGCGCAATGCTTTGTTGCGTTCTTGTCGAACTGTTGCTAAGGCGTCATGACGACTTTCACGCAGCCATCGCGACGAGCGTCAAAAGTTTCATAAAGTTCTGGTGCATCCTCCAACTTGCCGCGATGCGTGATGACAAACGAGGGATCGATCTCGCCTGCGAGAACTTTTTCTAACAAAGGTTGCATATAATGCTGCATGTGCGTTTGACCCATTTTTAAAGTCAAACCCTTGTTCATTGCTGCGTGCATCGGTACGCCGTCGAGCGGCCCGGTATAAACGCCTGGAATGGACACGGTACCCGCTTTACGACAACACATAATCGCTTCCGCCAATGCGTAAGGATGATTAGAGGGGACGTGCAATGCTTCTTTCGTATCATCCACAAACTCGCGGATGTTGCCTGCCGAGTGCGCCTCAGCTCCAACCGCGTCAATGCAGCGATCCGGCCCGCGCCCCTTTGTCATCTCTTTCAATCTCTCTGCAACATCCGTCTCCTCGAAGTTGATCGTTTCGGCGTGTCCTTTCGTACGAGCAAGTTCCAATCGTTCTGGCACTCGATCGATCGCAATGACTCGTCCCGCACCAAGCATCCAGGCGCTCTGAATTGCAAACTGAGCAACGGGTCCACATCCCCAAATAGCGACGACATCGCCTTGTTCAATACCACAATTTTCTGCTGCCATATAACCTGTTGGAAAGATGTCAGACAAGAATAATGCCTGTTCATCTGGTATGCCATCCGGAATTTTGACCGGACCGATATCGGCGTAGGGAACACGTAGATATTCTGCCTGCCCGCCAGCAAAACCTCCCATCATGTGCGAATAACCCAACATTCCCGACGGAGAACTACCCATCGCCTTTATTGCCAATTCCGCATTTCGGTTGGTTATGTCGCAACACGAGTACAGTTCGCGTTCACAAAAAAAGCATGATCCACAAGCGAGTGTGAAGGGGACTACAACGCGATCACCGAGTTTAAAATTGGTAATCGCGCTACCAAGTTCCACGATCTCGCCCATCGGTTCGTGCCCGACCACATCGCCGGGTTTCATCGTCGGCATTACGCCATTATACAAATGGAGATCACTACCGCATATCGCCGTTGCAGTTATCTTCACAATCACGTCACGAGGATCTTCGATCTTTGGATCGTCCACGTTATCAACGCGTATGTCTCTTCGACCATGCCAACAAACTGCTTTCATACCAATGGCTTCCCGTTTGAAGGTAAACGTGTTGAAAATCAAGTCAGAGATTTACTAAATTTTTAATTATTCGATTCCGCAGATCGTGAACATACTGGCACAGAGTAACAATCTGCAGTGACGCGACGCTAATTAAGGATGCCCTTGAAGCTTGGACTAGCGGCCACGAATGGCCGCTCCAATAGCTGCCCCGACATTAGCGCCTGAATTCCCTCCGATAGCGTTGCCAACTGCACCACCAACGATCGCCCCGCGTTGTTGTGATGGGGTACCATAATAACCGGTGGGACCTGAATTTCCGTATGTAGGGTTGCCATACACAGGGTTGCCATACACAGGCGGATTCGTGTCAGTCGGGCGATAGCTTTGGTAAGTTTGGCCTTGAACGTGAGGTGTGTGATAGGGCGACGAATACGAACCGTATCCGCTGCTATGCTGCCGGGAAGGCACTACATATACTTGTTGGTTTGGTTGTACGTAACGTTGAGTGGAACGGTAAGTAGGTTGCGAATAAACTCTGGACGATCCACGATATATCCGCTGATTTCCGTAATTATTTGGGGCACCCATCTGCACTGAGATTTGCGCATCGGCAACTTGATCGCTCGATTGGGCGGCCCATGAAAGTAACGCGGCAGTAATTACTAACGAATTCTTGAACTTGAACATAATCGATCTCCGTGAACGAATTGAAACTAAAGTTTTCTTTGACGTAAATGTGTTAGCTCTCTATTATGCAAAAGCTATGCCCTTTTCAAGCTTACCTCTTTCGAGTGCACTATCCTTAATGTGTTCGTATTGCCAATCGTCTTTCTTTGTCCACTCGGGAACGATGGATAGCTCCAAACGAGTTTAATAAACATGTAATCAAATCCAGCTCTTGATCGTCTATCAGGAACAGCATGTGCTTACCGTTGCGGATAGGGTGCAATAATGTTGTTGCATCCAAACTTGTTACTCGACATTCAGGAGAACTGATGATGTCAAAGATTCGATTTCTATTCGCATGTACCTCAGCGGCCGCATTTTGTGGGCTAACCGGTGTACAAGCCGAGCAAACCACTCCCGTTCAACCGCGTACTGTCCTGCCAGCAGCAGCTGAACCTAGTCAGCGCGAAACTGCACCTAACCGAGCGGAAAACAACCAAGGAGAACGTAATGAGGCCCGTCGCGCCACGACGGACGACAGCGAGAAAGGTTCGACGGTTAAGGAAGCTATTGTTCAAAAGTTATTAAAGGGGAACGAAGCCGAGATTGAAATCGTTAAAATGGCGATGGAAAAATCTGACAATGAAGACGTTAAAAAACTGTGCGCGTTGATTATCCAAGATCACGAAGCCTGTGTTCAAAAGTTGCAGGAGTTGAAGGGTCAAGACCAACAAAACCAACAACCTACTCAAGCGAATACTTATGTGGCCATGGTCCCTCGAGAACTTTGTGAGATTAGTGAACAAGCGTGTGAAAACTCGTTAAAGATGACTAAGGAGATGCTTGGTAAATACGACGGCGAAAAATTCAACATGGCATTTGTGGGTCAACAGTGTGTAGCTCATACAATGATGCTTGCGGAGCTAAAAGCGATTGAGAGCGTTGGCCCGAAAGAATTAAACGAAGTGGCTAAGGATGGAATCAGCAAGACCGAAAAGCACCTTGAAAAATTTAAGCAACTTGCAAAAAAACTTGATAACGATGAGAAAAAATCGTAAGTCGAGTTTGTAGAGGATATTCAATTAAACGCGTGGGTTTCCCCCACGCGTTCTGCTTGGCATACAATCGTGGCCCCCGTGGCGCGGCCGAGTGTTCCACACGTCCTTCGTACAAGCAAGGTTTTTTAATAGCAGCTAATTGATCAATGCGGTTGATCAAGTTGCCAGTGGTCGATAATCAGATTCTTGGCCAGTGGAAGTTGATGCGAACGACTCTCCAAAAAATGCATCAAGTAACCAGCCGTATTCGGGAACACGACCAAGTCGCCGCGACGAACACCTTGAGGAAAGTTCAGTTTTCTAAGTGACAGAAACTCTGATTCTGTACAGTAGGCACCCACCAAGTATCCGGACATAGTTTGGCAAGGTTGCCCAGTTGGAATGAGAATCGGATCCACTAGGAAATCGTCGCTAGAGGTGCGGCATTGCGTTCGGTTCATCGATAGTCCGATCAGCCAATCACCATCTGCGTTCTGTTTGCGAAATTCCACACGCGCGATTGTCATCCCGCAACCGTCCATCAGGCTGCGTCCGGGCTCGCACCGTAACTGAACTGCCGTTTGCCGCAAGCGATCTGCAATTGAATGAGAATCGAGAACCTTGTCTAATATGCTCGCCAGCCAAGCAGCGCGTGTCGGAGTTTGAAAGTAAGGGTAGCAATTCGGACGACCGATTACTCCGCCGCTTGTGGCAAATAGACCCAGTCCGTGACCTCGGTACGTTAGGGGCGCTCGCTGTTTGGCCAAGGCCCGCCTCATTTCAGACCAAAAACTCTCCCATTGCTGCCCATCCTCCAAGTACGACATCGGACACCCGCCCCCCATGTCAAGGAAGGTTGGGCTATGACCGGCAAAACGTAGCGCTTCAATCCAATGAATCGCTTCGAGAATCGCCGTTACTCGCTGGTCTGCATCATAGCCATCCAAGTGAAAATGTACTCCTTCGACCTTGACGAAAAAGTTTTTTAGTTGTCCTACTAACTCAATATCTCGTTGCACGTCGAATCCGAATCTCGTCAGTAGCTTCTGGCCTTGATGCACGAAACCTCCTAGCCGTATTGCGATGGTTGCGACGCGACTGAGTGCACTCGCCAAATCACTGACGACTTCCAGTTCATCCCTATTATCGACAGCGATACAGACATCTTTTGCAATGCAAAGTTTCAATAGTGATTCGTTTTTGATTGCCGCAGTACAGATCAGGTCAGGCGAGGTGACTCCGCAATCCAAACACTGCTGCAATTCATTTTCGCTGGCGGTGTCCAGACCCATCCCGAGTTCTTTCGCGGCATCAACGAACGCTAAACACTTATTTGACTTTCGAGCAAAAAACACTCGAAAATCTAAGTCGCGATTTTTTGCCACGCCATTTAATTCAGCGACATTGCGACACATCGGCTCGGAAGCAATGAGGTTTAAAGGCGAACCATGTTTCACTAGCAAACCTGGCAATTGCGGATCGCGAAGAAGCTCAATCATCCATGGATCTAACCGACCGTTCAGAGGCAGAACGCCAGTGCAATATTCTCGCAAATCGGTTATGTCGTCTGCGGCGTATTCTAAGGTGTCTTCTGTGGGAGTAAAAAAGATACTCATATTTTTTTTACCAGTTCAACTGTAATGATCTCTGCCCAGTTTTTGATTTGATCGTGCAGCGAGCGGGACAGGGTATCGTTTCCGACTACCCAGCCCTCTGTAGCGCGTCCAAATACCGAAAGTCCGCTTGCAACGGGGCCAACGCCTCCCGCTCGATCTATGTGAATGGCGTTAGTCATCTTTTCTATTTGTACTACCCCCGCCGCTATCAAATTGCTGAGCAGACCTTGTGATTGAAACTCGTGAGGCGCCGCAAGGACGGCGTTTAATCGAACGTCATATAAGTCGCACTGAATGCGTTGGTTGCTCTGAGCAGGTAAGTTGCAGTAGCGAACGATCCTGCTACGCATCAATGCTAGAAGCTTACCGACATTAAGCGCCGGGGGGCCGAAGGCGATACGTTCCATTTCGCGCTGCATGGTTTGATAACAACGCCAAGTCTCAAGCGTCAAACCGCCATGGCTTATCAATGCGACTATCTCTGGGTAGAGCTTTCTCCAAGCTTCACCCAGTGCGAACGGGATATCCTTTGGTCGACTCCCAATGGCAACATTGTAAGACTGTATCATGGCTTGCCGCGCAGTCGCCAAATTCATTTCGCAGCGTGACCATGACTCGTACCATACGTGAACCTGCTCGGCCGTTACGCTCTGGCCGGATTCATTCAATAGTGAGGCGGCTGCCTTTATGACCACTCGCCAAATATCTTCCTGAAATCGCAAGTGACCATGTGCCGATAGCTTGCCACCAAGTTCAGATTTAAAGGGTTGCCAAAAATTCGATGTGATGGGCTCCATTTTGGCAGTTGGTTTGGCAAGCATGGGACGCCCTGATCTCGAGTAGATATCGATCCGACGTGGCTCATCCAAGCTCTTGATGTACGCAGGCAAATGTGGGCATTCGACAAACTTTCCTCCGCGTCCCTCTGTTAACATCAAAATTGCATCGATCGCTGTTAAACCAAATCCTCGCAGGAACACCATTGAACCTGGCAGAACACGCTCACGTGACAATTGTCTTTCGACAGGAAAGACAAACGGCTCAGAAGCACTGTTAGAGATTGCCGACGCACGAATTCCTTCATGCCCGGTGGTCACCACTACATGATCAAATCGTTCTGAATGTAAACCATCGTTAATAATCCAACTGTGGTCAGCCTGGCAAAGATCTTGGACGGTCGTTTGTTTCCATTGAACTGAGGCATGTTGTTTTAAATAGTCCCAAACGGTCGTAAAACAATCGTACAAATACTTTCCCACGATCGCTCGTGGAACATATTGATCGGACATTGCCATATCGGGATGGTGTCGAGACAGCCAACCAACCATTGACTCCGATCGACACGTTCGTTCGTCCGAATCCGTACGCCAGAAATCTAGGTATTGTGTCGCAAGATTCATCTTTAAGACATGCGATTGAGCTGGATCGTAGACTCGTCCCGCACCAGGCGTATCAGTTGGCTCGAATATCGTGACATGTAGACCATTTAGCTGTGCAGTAGTGAGACGGCGAGAGAGGACTTCGAGGCACTGTAACCCTCGCGGGCCGCAGCCGACGATAGCGATTCGAAACGGTCGGGGAACCAGTTGCGATGAGGTGTAGTCTGCTGTCGTCCGATCTTTATAGAGGGAACTCATCATACAGCACACAACTCCTGGTCCAAAACGAAAGAATTGGATTGGACAAGTTTAGCAAGATGCTCCGGCGAACAGCCAAGTGATTGCTCAACCCAGTGATCGTTAAACACAGTATCAAGATATCGCTCACCGGAATCATGAAACACTGCAACGCATCGCTTACCAGCAAGCTCATTTTGTAATCGGCCGATGGTCATCAACACTCCGCCAGCAGAGCCACCTACCAATATTGCTTCGCGCGCAGCTATTTTGCGGCAACCGATGACGCACTCCAAATCGGTTACGCGTTCGACTCGATCAAACGATTGCCCCACAGCGAGCGGCGGCTGCTTACCAGCACCTAGCCCAGGAATTTTGCGAGGTCCAGATGTCCCTCCAAAAAGCACGCTTCCTATCGAGTCAACTGCAATGACCTCCGTATCCCGGCCGCGCTCTCGCAAGTAATCGCGGCAACCTTGAGCCGTTCCAGTACTACTTGTCGCGACAAGCAATACGTCGAGGTCACCGCCTAACGCATCGTCGATTTCACGAATGGTGCCATCAAAGTGTGATCGAGGGTTGTCGAGATTTGCATATTGATTTGGCCAATAACTATTTGGATTGCGTTCTAGAAGATGTCGAACGCGAGCAATCCTGGCGGCAAGAAAATCGCCATCGAGAGGATCAGAAACTCGATCGATTTGACCTCCAAGTGCTTTAATAATTGCCACGTTTTGAGCCTGCGCGCGAGGGTCCACTACACATGTAAAGCGTAACCCGTAGTAGCGACATACTTGCGCCAACCCGATACCCATGTTGCCCGACGATGATTCAATAATGGTCGAACCCTTTCGAATAATTCCGCGCCGTAAAGCCACTTCGATCATCCTACGGGCAGGCCGGTCTTTCGCACTACCACCTGGATTGGCAGCTTCCAATTTAACCAATACTTCAATGTCACTTCGACCAATAATCGACCTTAGTCGTATTAATGGGGTTCTACCAATCGAATCGACAATGCCATCCGCAATTTGTGCACGTGGTCCAATCATTATTCTTTCTCTCACTTCGTTGATCACTGACTTCGCAAAAATAAAGTTCTTACTGAAGAAGCAATCTTCGCGCCAAGGCCTTCCGTTAATCGCTCGGAATTCCTCGATCAAAATTTTTTAGGTACACAAACTGCTCCTATTTGAACATGCATCAGGTGTGCGAATATTTTGAATCTTGCCGACCATCTTCACCATCCGAACTTTGAGGATTGTAAAGTAATACATAAAACGTAAGGGAAAAATCGCGTCTCAACTCTGAGTGACGAAGCCGTACGACACTCTGAGGGTGGTCTCGTAAATGCTAATGAAGAGCAAACTTTGATATCCAAACCGACAGCGATTTTGCAGGACAACGAAATTCAGCCCATCCATAGCCATCGGAAATTATAACGTCTGAAAGGTGTCCTGTTACATCCTCAAAATGCATATTGGGACTTCCAGTGTTCATTCGCTTTATGCCGCAGTCCCCGTTGCTTAATAACACGGCCATTGCACCGGCATGTTCCGCGTCGCCTGTCCTAACCCAGCCAATACAATTTTGGTAATCAAAATAATCGTGCTGCTCTCCAAACGCATGTGATTGCCGCACTGATAGGAATTTATCAATGAGGAAGCGATGGCTCGGAATGGTGATTGCATGATCGATTCCATCTCGACCTTTATCCTCGTATTCAGCCCCATAGTAATCTGCGTAGAAGATACACGGATAGCCATCTCGCCTTAGCAAGATCATCGCATAAGCGAGCGGCGTAAACCATGCTTCAACGACATTTTCAAGTGCTTGAAGCGGTTGGGTATCATGATTGGCTACCAAAGTTACTGCCAAAGTCGGCTCATTCTTGACGAGCGATCCATCAAAAATGTATCTTAAGTCGTAGGTGTTGGCGGCTTTACTTGCGTCGGCGAAATTGCGGACTAGTGGTGCATCAAAAAGCGTTACATTGCCACCGGTTGCGGCGATAAATTGATGCAGTGACTGTACGTCATAAGACCAGTATTCTCCAACAGCAAAGATCGGTTGATTGGAGTGCTGCCGTATAGACACCAACCACTCCGGAAAAAACCCCGCCTCCACATGCTTCACTGCGTCAAAACGTACTCCATCCATTCCGATCGTATCGAAGTACCAAGCACCCCAAGCTTTGATATCGGCTTGCACTTCCGGGTGCTTCACATCGACATCGCATCCCATTAGATAGTCAAAACACCCCTTTTCCAAATCGACTCTTTCGTCAAATGTCTTTCCCTCAAACAGAAGAACGCCACTGTGATCCGGATTGTTTCCGTCAGTGTCGACTGCAGTAAAGTGCCACCAATGCCATTCCATCGGAGAATACTTACCGCTTCGACCTGGAAAATTAAAGTTTGTATGAGCCTTGATTTTGCGAGGCTCCCCAATTTGCTCGTGTCGATTCCCATCGCTAAATGGGGTCGCAAGAATTTCTTCTTCGATGTCGCCACCAATACGATGATTTAATACAACATCTACGTACACCTGGATTCCAACATCGCGTACGGATTTAACTGCTTCCTGTAATTCGTCCTTCGTCCCGTACTTGGTCCGGACAGAACCCTTTTGATCAAACTCGCCGAGATCGTACATGTCGTAAACTGCGTACCCGACATCGCTTTCACCTTGGTGTCCTTTGTAAGGAGGCGGAATCCATACCGCAGTGATGCCGATTCCTGCTAGTTCAGCCGCGTTTTCCCTTAACTCAGACCATAACTTACCGTCAGGTTTTGTATACCAGTGGAAAAACTGCATCATTACACCGTTAGTCGCGTTCATGCGTTCTCCAATTTTCCAACATGCAAATAGAGATAGGTTTTGGGAACTTTACTCTCCTAGTAACAATTATTGTAAGGCGACGCTCGCCGTGTGGGCTCCCGTCTTGGGAGAGTTCGTTGCATCAGTCGGAGTCGACGTCAGCTTGGGAAAATTCCTCAACCGGTTTTTACATTCGAATGCTGGAAGCAATGCGTATACCGAAATCGTATTCGACACACTGCATCTCTCGGATAATAAGTCGCATGAAATCCGCATTGAACCGGCATGACATTTGCGGGTGTCGTTTTGGATGGATAAAATTTTTGGAAAGGTTTCGATGAGCTTATGCACGGCCTTGCAACTAGCTACGTGATACTAATTGCCCCTTACTTTCCGAAGTTAGCCAAGATTCGTCCATCGTGGTACCAATTCAACCTACCAGCATGTATATCAGCCAGATGCCAACCATTCTTATCGCAGACGATGATCGCGCAGTTCGTTGTTTACTCGAAAACTGTCTACGTAATGCCGGGCACAGTGTCCTGGTTGCGTGCAACGGACGCGAAGCTCTAGAGATGTCTCGAGACCACGCAGTTGAGCTTGTCCTTATGGACATGAGTATGCCGGAGGTGGATGGCTGGACCGCTTCACGCATGATTAAAGATGTAATCGACCATCGAATACAGATTATTGCAGTAACAGCCTACTCTTTGCCAGGTGATCGTGCGCGTGCTGTAGCGGCTGGCTGCACAAAGTTTCTTAGCAAGCCAATCAACACAAACTTGCTCGCAGACACAATAGCCGAGGCATTGGCACTTCGCAAGAACATTGAAGATAATGAAGTTTAAATCGACTGTTGATTTGTTGAGGGGTAGACTCTACCACGAATGCTCAATCACCCGAACCACCATTCACCTGCAAAGCTTTTCTTGCTAACGTTTCTAGTTCGGAATCGTTGACCGAGGGAAGGAACCTTTTTCGATAGATTTCCTCGTGAAGAATGTTAGCCACGACGACCAACGGAGCCGCAACGAGCACGCCGAGTACTCCGAACGCCGAGACGCACAGCAGCATCGAGAAAATGACAGCTACTGCGTGAATTTTCATGCCTTTCGCCATAATGAGCGGAAGAACAATGTTGTTCTCCAGTGCTTGAACCAACACGTATGCGAGGAGCACCCAAAGCGGTGTCATGCCGCCCTTTCCAAGAGCCAACAGTATCGCGGGCACGGTGCTGAGAGTCGGACCTAAGAACGGAACGGATTCCAATAGGCCCGCGATGAGCCCCAAAACCATTGCATCCATTATTCCCAGGAGCGGCCACATTAATATGAATACAAGTAAGCCAATCGTTGCCATGCCCGCGAGTGTCGATCCGCCCCAAGAAGGTGCAAATCTACATATTCTTTGTATTATGATTTCCGCTTGGCCATGATTGCGTTCTGGAACGAGTGAAAAAATTGTACTCATGACTGGCAGTGGGTTCATCAAAGTAAAGATTACACCGAAAAATACCGTAATCAGGACGACTAGGAATTGTGCACCGTTAAAGGCGACTTTGGTTAGGCTGCCAACCACTCCTTTAACCATTTCTGCCAAACTCGATCGGATGGAGTTATCCTCTTGCGGAGCATTCGATAGTTCTGTTTCTTCGGATCGTCGGTTAACAGCCTCCGCGTCTTGTTCGCTAGCCTTAGCTATCTCCGATGTTACTTCTGCTTGCATTCGAAGTTCGTACCGCTTGGCATGCTGCTCCATTTTGATAAGAGGTTTCTGTAGTCGTTCCCAATAACTAGGTATCGATTGCGAGAGGTGGGTGACCGAGTCCTTCAACGGAACGTAAAACGCCCAGGCTGCAAGGGTAAAAACCGCGATCATTGCAAAGACGACTAGCCCAGTGGCGCCTTTTCTTCCGCCCGTCCAGGATCGCAATTTATTGACGATCGGATTAAGTGCGAGCGATATGAAAAAGGTTAATAGTAGCGAAAGGTAGATAGGCGCGAGCGTCGAGAACGTTTGGACGAAAGCAACAGCAGCAATTGCAATCGCCAAGTAGAAAAACATCGAGAAACGCTTAGGATTATCGTCAGCCATAGATTTCATCGTTATTGAATAAGTTCGCGGTTAAACCAGCATACCAAAACACGTTCAGGACACGTAAGCGCCGAGACAACTACGGGATTGCCTTGCTGAAAATCGTATTAGGCGACCGGCAGAATGAAAAGTACCGTAGGACGGGGCCAACGTCCCATCCGTTGACTCGTTCGCGACAATGGTCCCAAACCAAAGCTGCTATCTTAAAGCCTGCCGCTCGCCTTATCATCAAAAGGTGTACCATTCGATCTTCATGTGCCGCCCCGACTACACGTAACGTCAACTAAATGCCACGTTGCTAATGAATTTAAAATTCTAACAGCGTACAGATCCATATAAACGTGCATCCACTGGCGTTGGTTGGCTTGGAGATGGCTCGGGATCACTTGGGGGGGGATCTTTCATTGGCGTAGGATTGCCGGGCGGATCGCCAACATCCGGAGCATTCGGACTTGGTTGACCAGGAGTCGGTCTCTCCGGCGAAGTTTTTGATGGTTCGTATTCAGGATTATTTGGACCATCATATAGCAATGGTAATAGTTCCTTTGAATCACGATTCAATGCCCACTCAATTCCCGAGTCGCTACCGGGGTTGGTTTGTATCTGACAAGACTTTTTGTCTCTTGCTTGTTTTGTTTCGGCTGGCATGATGTGTTCCTATCCTCGTTTTAAACGTCGTAAATTAATCATAGCTAAGATGAACTAACGAGTCTTCAACTCGATCCACCCAATCTAGGGGGACCAATATTGCTTCGTAATCGTCTCGATGGTTGGGGACCAAGCTAATAAAACCGTCAATTAATTCGTCAACGTCCCCCAAGCGTTCCCCAGAAGCTCCAATAACAATCATTCCAGGTTCAATATGGCTCTCCCAAAATGAATCGGCGGGATCAACCGCTATTCCCACTCGTTCCAGGACGAAATCCACTGCCACGTCCGTTCCTTTTAATAGTTTCGATCGTGCCGTTCTTACAACATTTGATAGACTAGCCGCTAACGACTTTCCCATAATTTCGACCTCCAAATTCCAATGCCTAAAAGACTTCGCCCAACACTTTATCCGTCATTAACCCTACTATGCCGCGATGAGTTACGACATGTGATGAACGAGATTGACTCCAAATTCAGACTATGATGACCGAATCAAAACGTCGTTACCTGTTTCCAATTGATTATCAATATTCGACAGAATGCAAAGAGCGTGCCGGTATTGAATAAAAAGGAGTGTCATCGCTCGCTTCAGCCTAAAGGTCTTCGCGTGTTGAACGAACCATGGAAAAATGAAAAATGCCAGTCATTCAGTTGCCCTTTTTATAGAGGCCCTGTATGCCTGGCGTATTTAGCTGCCGTGTACACAACAGCAAAATCTAATACTATCGTCTGCCGCACATAGAGGTGCCTATAATTAGGCCTGCTACAACCCCGATACCCATCGCAAGTAGAATCGACTCACCTGGTCGTTGTTGAACAGTTTCAGTTGCGGCCTTAACTCCATCTCGTGAGACTTCGCGGGCGTAATCGTATCCCTCTCGAATAGTATCTGTCGTTTTGGAAGCGATGTCGCTCGCTGCTTCCGAAATTCTGCCAACTGTCGAGGACGTAGAGTCTGAGACTGATCGTAGAAAATCATCCACTTCTTCCTTCGCCTTACCAGTCTTTCGTTGAATCACGCCGGCGAGCTGTTGGACATTGCCATTAACGCTAGCTACGTCGTCTCCGGTAATCTGAGCGTACTTGGACCTTACTGCGCCCGCAAGTTGGTTCCATGTACCTTGTGCTTCTTCTTTAGTTATCATCTTTTAAATCCTCTTAATATTAAATTGGTTATAGACAAGTTAACCTACCAAACTGTTTCGCAGCGAATAAGACACAACGTCTTAATCATCCAATACAAAACCTAAGCTTTGATCACCACGGGTGCGACAAGTCGCGAACCTCTTCTGAAGTTTATGACTCGGTTCCATCGCCTGACGCATTAAGCTCGCGTAGCTTCCGCCGGTTCTCGAGAAGTCGAAACGTCTTCGGCCGATGCAGATTCGAAAATACTTTCGGCTACATCGATTTGCTTGGACGTTTCAGCATGAACAGATATCAGACAATGCCCTTTTTGAATCTTGCCTTCGTACCTCTTTGCTTCGTACTCGGGAATTCCCAGGCCGATAAGGGCACCAGTGACACCTCCGAGCGACCCACCGACAGCCGCGCCGGTAAGGGCAGCCATGATCGGTCCAGCTGCAATGAGCGGACCGACGCCAGGAATAGCCAAAGCTCCAATGCCGGCCAACCAGCCTAGTCCTCCTCCGACCAGAGCGCCTGTACCTACCCCTGCGGCAGCACCCTCAGGAGCTTTTGTTTCGTTGTCAACTGCGAATTCTCGGGTTCCATTCTTATCAGGTGCGAGCACCGATATATCATTTGCCTGGAAACCGGCTTCTTTTAACCGATCTACGACTGAGGAAGCTTGGTTTGTTGTTTTTACTGTACAAAATACGGCTTTCGCCATGATACGTCTCCTTTGGCATAACGCCAGTACTAATGGTTTGCTTCTACATCCAATTGACTATCTATTGTCTTCACACCCACAACACTACGGGCGATCTCTTCGATTCGCAATTTCTCTTCCGGGGACTTAACTGGACCACGGAGAGTAACGAAACCATCTTGCGTGATGATCTTGACGTTCTTCGCATTGACGGACATCTTCGTATCAACGATTGTCCTACGAATACTAGCCGTCGTATTAATGTCTGCGCTGTTTTCGTTCTGATCAATCGGCGTTTGCAATCTACCATCGTGGTCTCGTTTGTTAACCACGGAGTTGTCGCGATCGACATCGTTACTAGACCCTTGTTTCACCAAATTGTCGTTGGTAGTACTATCGGTGCTATTGCATCCGGCAATCGAAAGACTTGCCATCAGCAAAAATGTTCCATATCTCATTCAATTATTCCTTTCAATGGGTTGAGCGTTTGATGACAAAAACAGTTAGCAACGCGTGTACCACAAAAATTTAAGCCATGCTGATTTTCGATTTAAGTCCGTAAAAGGTTTACTGCGTATGTTATGGCGATCCATCTCCAGTTATCTCAGACGTTACATTGAATGCTTTCCGGTGTATGAGCCGTCACTTTGTCACTTCTGCTGCCAGCGAGTAACGAGAACGATCACCACGATGAACCTGATTACAATTGTTGTCCCTTGGAACCTGCGGAGACAGTTTCCGAACCTTGACAAGCCTTATCGGTCAGATTGGTTTCGAACAAACTTCGGCACACAAAGTGCGTCCAATAAATTTGTAATTACGAAACGTCCGTGGATGAATTGCGCACGTCACTTAATCGGAAGGGCGCACGCCCTCCGTTTTTTCGATACCGGACGGCTCGGCAGTCCTATTGTTTACACCTCTACGTAGTTAGAATAATTAGGTTTTAAAATGCGATATCATGTACTCGCGACGGACTATGATGGAACGCTAGCGCATAATGGCGTTGTTTTCCCAGATACGATTGACGCCTTAAAACGATTTGTTGCTTCCGGTCGACACCTCATACTAGTTACCGGAAGGGAACTGCCGGAGCTCCAAAGCGCGTATCGAGATCTCCAAATGTTTCGATGGGTGGTTGCGGAAAATGGAGGGCTACTTTACGAGCCGTCGACTAAGAAAGAATATTTGTTAAGCGATCCTCCTTCCGAAAAACTTGTTGCAGCCCTACGTATAAAAGGAGTTGATCGTATCTCTGTCGGAAAATCCATCATTGCAACGTGGAGTCCGTTTGAACACATCGTACTAGAAACCATTCGTGAGCTTGGCCTGGAGTTGCAGGTTATCTTTAATAAAGGTGCGGTGATGGTACTTCCGGCGGGTGTCAATAAAGCTTTCGGTTTGGAAAAAGCGCTACTCGAATTGAAAATTTCCAGGCACAACGTAGTAGGCGTCGGGGATGCCGAAAACGATCACTCTTTCTTGCGAGTGGTTGAATTTTCGGCTGCGGTCGATAACGCACTCAATAGTTTGAAGGAATCGGCGGACCTCGTATTACCGTTCGATCATGGCGACGGAGTGGTTTATCTCATTGATCAGATTCTTAACGATGATTTAGTGTCGTTCGAAAGAAAAATTCATAGGTACCCGTTAACCATTGCTACTGTTGGTGAGGACTCCGTTGTCCTCCCAAATTATGGGGGGCCAACGCTAATTTGCGGAGCGTCAGGAAGCGGTAAATCAACCCTAGCGAATCGAGTTGTTGACGTGATTCAAGAGCAAGCATATCAATTCTGTCTGATCGATCCTGAAGGGGACTATGAATCGTTCGAAGGCGCAATCGTGTTGGGCAGTCCAACAGTTGCTCCTCAGATCGAAGAGATTTTGCATGTATTGGAGCAACCCGCTGTCAATGTGGTTGTTTGCTTAACTGGAGTACCGATCCCCGACCGCCCATCCTTCTTTTTGCTGCTACTCAGCGGTTTGTCAGAATTGAGGACGCAAACCGCTCGACCACATTGGCTGATTCTGGACGAAGCCCATCACCTTCTGCCAGCGGATTGGAATCCTTCTAACGAATCAGTACCGTCGAATTGGAGCAATGTGGTCCTTATCACCGTCCAACCTAGCCTGTTACCTGCATCCCTACTCACGCAAGTAGAGATCATTGCGATTGTCGGTAAAGATCCGGAACTAACAATAAGCGATTTTGTTTCCATCACTCAGATCGCACAGCCGATATTGCCAGACTCAAAAAGTGAGGATGGCGAAATCCTAATTTGGAACACGAAAGATTCCTCTCCCGTCAAGCGTTGCAAGCCTATCAAAAGTCTCCGCGAGCACCATAGGCACCGGCGTAAGTATGCAGAAGGACAATTACCGCTGGAGCGAAGCTTTTATTTTTGCGGGTCTGAAAAGCAGCTTAATTTGAGAGCTCAAAATCTCATGCTGTTTTGTCAGATTGCCGAAGGTATCGACGATGATACGTGGGAATTCCATTTGAAGCGAGGCGATTATAGTTGTTGGCTTGCAAAGAGCATTAAGGATGAAGAATTAGCGCAAGAAGCGAGTCGAATTGAGAAATTGGAAAACGTTTCGGCATTAGAGAGTAAACGACTTCTGTTGGACGCAATTCAGCTATCGTATACACTTCCTGCAACCTCGCTGCTTGAATTGCCTGGAGCGGGCTAAGTTACCGCGACTCTATTGCCCGCTTATTCGTGCCGGTCGATCGGCGGCACTTTAGGAAGCCTTACACTCCCCAATAGCAATTTTTGATCTCTAAGTTCATTCACTGTACCTTGAAGAGCAGTTGCTATCTTCGGAAGATGATCGTTCAGTAGATAAGTCCACGAACGACTATCAGCAAACTCTATCGCTGTCTGGGTTAGGTCGATTAAAGGTTGAGCGGCAAATTCCTTTGTTAGCTCTAACAATTTACTAAGATTTCGCTCGGATTCAACGACCCGCCCTTCAGTGAGGTCTAATTTGATATTCGCGTAGAGCGTCTCCGCCTCCTCCTGAAATGTCTTCGCCAACTCCGAACGTTCTTGCGCAGTTGGTTCGCGACGGGTTACAGTCACGGCGGGCAACTCGACTTCTATGTAAGTG
>Ga0105045_10001950_pt1 | contig 17131 bp, 12 predicted proteins | sample MAT02_FD_78089 | JGI IMG/M metagenome (GOLD analysis project Ga0105045, IMG submission 78089) | Freshwater microbial communities from Lake Fryxell liftoff mats and glacier meltwater in Antarctica - MAT-02 (megahit assembly) | ecosystem: Environmental > Aquatic > Freshwater > Ice > Liftoff... | reverse complement strand
GAAAAAGCCAAGGATCTTGCAGACCGTATCGCACTGGGCTTTGCCGCACTGAAGCCACGCGAAGAACCGCGCACGGCAGCCTACTTGATCTGGCGCGAGCCCTACATGGTAGCGGGCCATGGCACCTTCATCAACGACATGCTGAAGCGCTGCGGATTGATCAATGTGTTCGACGAGGACGATGCCCGCTATCCCGAGATCACAGAAAAGGAACTTGCGGAGGCGGACCCGGAGGTGATCCTGCTTTCTTCGGAACCCTACCCCTTCAAGGAAAAGCACATCCTAGAATTGAATATGATCTGCCCCGGCACACCGGTACACATCGTGAATGGCGAGTACTTCAGTTGGTATGGCAGTCGTTTGCTTCGGTCGCCGGAATACTTCAACGGTCTGAACATCGTTTAGGCGGAGGTCGCTGGGTCGAGCATGGCCCTACTTTTGTTCGCTACCGCCCCCATGCAGCGTTTCTTCCTCCTCCTTTTGCCGATCTGCCTGTGTGTGGCAACGGCGAATGGCCAGCGCGTGGGCATCGTACTTAGCGGCGGTGGTGCTGTGGGCCTTACGCACATCGGCGTATTGAAGGCCTTGGAAGAGAATGGGATCCCGGTGGACTACATCACGGGCAGCAGCATGGGTGCGTTGGTAGGGGCCATGTATGCATCGGGGCTTTCGCCATGGCAAATGGATTCCCTGTTCAGCAGCGAACTGTTCCAGACCATGGCCGACGGTGGTGTGGAGCCTACGTACCAGTACCATTTCAAGCAGGATGTGCCGGATGCCGCGTTGATCAATCTACGGTTCAACCTGGACACCACACTACAGACCTCGCTGCCGACCAACCTGCGCAGCCCAGTCTTGCTGGACTTCGAGCAGATGCGCTCCTTTGGGCCGGTCTCGGCTCTTTCAGGCTATGACATGGACAGCTTGTTCATCCCCTTTCGCTGTTTGGCGTCGGACATCACCCAACAACGATCGGTGGTGCTAAGCAAGGGCGATCTGGCGCAAGCCGTCCGCGCCAGCATGAGCTACCCGTTCTACTTCAAACCCATTCGCATGGATGGTAACCTGATGATGGACGGTGGGCTCTACAACAACTTCCCCAGCGATGTGATGTACTCGGATTTCATGCCCGACTTCATCATTGGCAGCAATGTGGCTTACAACGCCCCGCCGCCCAGTGAGGACGACCTGCTGAGCCAAGTACGGGCCATGATGCAGGGCCGCACGGACTATTCAGTGATCTGCGAGGAAGGTGTGATCATTGAACCGATCACGCAGACCACACTGTTCGATTTCTCTACACCCGGGCAGACCATAGCCGATGGATACCGTGCGGCCATGGAACGCATGCCGGAGATCCTGGCACAGGTGGCTCGCCGTGTTCCCATGGACAGTTTGAATGCGCGCCGTCGGCAATTCCGTGCTGCCATGCCGCCCTTGGTGTTCGACGAGGTGCGCATTTCCGGCCTTAACAAACGACAGACCCGCTATGTGGAAAAGACGCTGATGCCGCGCGAAGGTCTCTTGACCATGGAAGCCTTGAAACCGGCCTATTTCAGGCTCTACGCGGACAAGAACATTGCCGGGCTGTTCCCACGCGCCACATACGCTCCCGATCGCAAAGCCTTCGACCTGGACCTGCTGGTGAAACCGGAGAAGGATCTTGAGGTGCGCTTCGGAGGCATGTTCTCTTCCCGGCCTATCAATACAGGCATGGTGGGCTTGCGCTACAACCTCTTCGGACGCTCTTCATCCCGGGTGGAGGCGCTCTCCTACTTCGGCAAGTTCTACACGGCTGGCCAGATCAAATTGCGCAGCGATCTCAGCAGCAGGTTGCCCATTTACATCGAGCCCGTCTTCACCATTCACCGCTTCGACTATTTCCGCAGCTTCTCCACCTTCTTCGACGAAGTGAAACCGAGCTTTGTGGTGATGCGCGAGACGTGGGGTGGCCTGAACTTGGGCTTGGGCATCGGCAACAAGGGCCTGCTGCGCGTGGATGGGAAATGGGCCGAGACCAAGGACAGCTACTACCAGACACCCGACTTCACAGGCACCGATACATCGGACGTGACGCTGTTCCGCCACGGCACTGTCGGGGTGCTGTTGCAGCGCCAATCGCTGAACCGGAAGCAACACCCCAACGCCGGCGAACTGCTCCTGATGGAGTTGCGCTACATCGACGGGATGGAACACACCGACCCCGGCAGTACCCAAGGAGACCAGCAGAATTTCGAGACAGATCGCAATTGGCTGATGGCGCGCGTGAGTTTGGACAAATACTTCATACCGCGTGGCATCTTCAAATTCGGGTTCCTGGCTGAAGGTGTGGCCAGCAGCATGCCCTCGTTCCAGAACTATACGGCAAGCGTGATCCGCGCACCGGTCTTTCAACCCACAGCCGAAAGCCGGACCTGGTTCATTGAAGCGTTCCGGGCACCCAACTACGTGTCTGGTGGTGTGCGAACCATTATTGCCGTGGCGCGCAACCGGTTCGATCTGCGGCTTGAGGCTTACGTGTTCCAACCCTACGAGCCCTTCGTACGCGAATCCGGCGATGGCACCGGCAATGCACCGGCTTTTACGAGGCGGTACTTCATCGGTTCCGGTTCACTCATTTACCAAAGTCCCGTAGGCCCTGTCTGGTTCAACCTGAGCTACTTCGACGGCGTGCGCGAACCTTGGGTACCGAGCTTGAATTTCGGCTACGTGCTATTCAACCAGAAAGCGCAGGAGTAATGATCGACCACAACATCCTGGACCACTACGAGCGCACAGCGGGCGACCCGCAGGGGCTACCTCATGGACACGCTATTCCACCCGAGTTGTGGGAGGCCATTGACGAACTGTTGCTTGATCTGCACCTGATCCGGCACGGCTACGCCGACGAGGGCTATGCGCGGCATGTGGAGCGCGAGCTGGCTAAGCTTTGCGCGGATGGCTCAGTGGTGGAGCGTGTGAAGCGCATACGGCTTTAGCCGCGGTCGCGGCACACCCGAACGAAAAAGCCCCGCGCCAACAGGCACGGGGCTTTCGTTCTGTGAAAAGATGAGGGTCAAGCCTGGGCCGTTGGGCCGCCGAAGCTCATAGGCACCTCGGGCATTTCCGTTTCGCGGATGGCACCGTGTACCTGCTCGAACTTGTTGATGTTGTCAGCAAGGGCACGCACGAGGCGTTTGGCATGCTGGGGGGTCAACAGGATGCGTGAACGCACCTTGGCTTTCGGCACACCGGGCATAACACGCACAAAGTCCAATACGAACTCCGAGTTGCTGTGGGTGATGATCGCGAGGTTGCTGTAAATACCATCGGCCACCTCCTCGCTGATCTCGATGTTCAGTTGGTTGGGGCGGGGTTGGTCCTTTGCGTCTGCCATGGTTGAAAGGTGCTATTGTGGCGGTAGTGGCGGATGATCATCCGCCACTACCATCCACAAATGGTCATTCGGTCACTTCTGCCGGGGCTGCACGTTGCGCCAACATGCGCTCGTACTCGTCCTTGTTGGCCACCACGGTCTGGCGGTAGGCGCGAGCACCTGTACCTGCTGGGATCAGGTGACCCACGATCACGTTCTCCTTCAGGCCGTTCAGGTGATCCTCCTTGGCGTTCATGGCGGCCTCGTTCAGCACTTTGGTCGTTTCCTGGAAGGAAGCTGCGCTGATGAAGCTGTCGGTCTGCAACGAAGCACGGGTGATACCCTGGAGCATGATGCGGGCCGTGGCGGGATGCGCAGGGCGCGCCTCCACAGGCTTCGAATCTTTGCGCTTCAGGGCGCTGTTCTCATCGCGCAAACGGCGCAGCGAGACCATCTGACCCACGTTCAAGGTTGTGCTGTCGCCAGCATCCGTCACCACCTGCTTGTCGTAGATGGCGTCGTTCTCCTCCATGAACTCGATCTTGTTCACGCTCTGGCGCTCCAGGAACTTGGTATCTCCGGGATCCTCGATCTCCACCTTGCGCATCATCTGCCGCACGATGACCTCGAAGTGCTTGTCGTTGATCTTCACACCCTGCATGCGGTACACCTCCTGCACCTCGTCCACCAGGTACTCCTGCACACGGGTCGGACCTTGGATGTTGAGGATATCGCCAGGGCTAACGGCACCGTCGCTAAGCGCGGCACCTGCCTTGATGAAGTCATTCTCCTGCACCAGGATGTGCTTGCTCAAGGGCACCATGTAGGTCTTGTGCTCGCCGGTGCGGCTTTCCACGATGATCTCGCGGTTACCACGCTTGATCTTGCCGTAGGAAATGATGCCGTCGATCTCGCTCACCACAGCTGGGTTGCTGGGGTTACGGGCTTCGAACAGTTCGGTAACGCGGGGCAGACCACCGGTGATGTCACCGCCCTTGCCGGAGCTGCGCGGGATCTTCACCAGTACATCGCCGGCCTCTACCTTCTGACCTTCCTTCACCATGATGTGCGCACCAACGGGCAGGCTGTAGCTCTTCAGCTCTTCCTTGCCTTTGATGTCCAGGATCTTGATGGTCGGGTTTTTACGCTTGTCGCGGCTTTCAATGATCACTTTCTCAGCGAAACCGGTCTGTTCGTCGATCTCTTCACGGTAGGTGGCGTTCTCTTCGATGGATTCGAAGTCCAGCTTACCGGCGAATTCGGAGAGGATCACCGCATTGTAAGGATCCCAGGTACAGATCAGATCGTTCTTCTTGATCGTCTTCTGGCTCTTGAGGTAGAGGTAGGCACCGTAAGGGATGTTGCTCGTGGTAAGCACGATCCCGGTGTTGCTGTCCACGATGCGCATCTCGGTGCTGCGGCTGATGACCACTTCGGCATCTTCGCCTTTGTTGTCCTTGCGCTTCACGGTACGCAGTTCGTCGATCTCCAGCACGCCGTCGTATTTCGCACGGATCTCGCTTTCGTCGGTCATCTTACCAGCCACACCACCCACGTGGAAGGTACGGAGGGTTAGCTGCGTTCCAGGTTCACCGATGGACTGTGCGGCAATAACACCCACGGCCTCACCGCGCTGCACGAAGCGGCCTGTTGCCAGGTTGCGTCCGTAGCATTTAGCGCATACGCCCTTCTTCATTTCGCAGGTAAGCACGCTGCGGATCTCCACTTCCTCGATCGGGCTGTTAGCAATGGCCGCTGCGATGTCCTCGTTGATGTTCTCGCCGCTGCTCACCAGCAACTCGCCGGTCTGTGGGTGTACCACATCGTGGATGCTGGTGCGACCCAATACACGGTCGTAGAGGCTTTCTACGATCTCTTCGTTCTTCTTAAGAGCAGTGGCCACCAACCCGCGGAGCGTTCCGCAATCTTCGGTGGTGATCACCACGTCCTGCGCCACGTCCACGAGACGGCGGGTCAGATACCCTGCGTCAGCCGTTTTCAGAGCGGTATCCGCAAGACCTTTACGAGCACCGTGTGTGGAGATGAAGTACTCCAGAATGGAAAGGCCCTCTTTGAAGTTGGAGAGGATCGGGTTCTCGATAATGTCCTGTCCACCACCTGAACCACCTTTGTGTGGCTTGGCCATCAGTCCACGCATGCCGCTGAGCTGACGGATCTGCTCTTTGGAACCACGTGCACCGGAGTCCATCATCATGTAGATGGAGTTGAAGCCCTGGCGATCCTTCTTGATGTATTCCATCAAGGTGAAGGTCACCTTGCTGTTGGTGTGTGTCCAGATATCGATGGTCTGGTTGTAACGCTCGTTGTTAGTGATCAGGCCCATGTTGTAGTTGCCCATCACCTCGTCCACCTCAGCTTGTGCCGCCTTCACCAACTTCTCCTTGGCTTCCGGAATGACCACATCGTCCAGGTTGAAGCTTAGACCGCCTCGGAAAGCGCTCATGAAGCCCAGGTCCTTGATATCGTCCAGGAACTGTGCAGCACGTGCCACACCAGCCTCCTTCACCACCAGACCGATGATGTCACGCAGCGCCTTCTTGGTAAGTACTTCGTTGATGAAGCCCACTTCCTTCGGCACCACTTCGTTGAAGAGGGTACGCCCGCAGGTGGTCTCGATCATCTGGGTCTTGCCATCGATGCCCGCCCAACGCAGTTTGATGTGCGTGTGCAGGTCGAGACGCTTCTCATTGTAGGCGATGATCACTTCCTCAGGGCTGTAGAAGGTCATGCCTTCACCCTTCATCGCGCGCTCTTCGTCCGTCTTGCGGCCTTTGGTGATGTAGTACAGGCCAAGCACCATGTCCTGGCTTGGTACCGCGATCGGGGCACCGTTGGCAGGGTTCAGGATGTTGTGGCTGGCCAGCATCAGCAGTTGTGCTTCCAAGATCGCCGCATTGCCCAAGGGCAGGTGAACGGCCATTTGGTCACCGTCGAAGTCAGCGTTGAAGGCGGTACATACCAGCGGGTGCAGCTGGATGGCCTTGCCCTCGATCAGCTTGGGCTGGAAGGCTTGGATACCGAGGCGGTGCAGCGTTGGTGCACGGTTGAGGAGCACAGGGTGGCCCTTCAGCACGTTCTCCAGGATATCCCACACCACGGGCTCCTTCTTGTCCACGATCTTCTTGGCGCTCTTCACCGTTTTCACGATACCGCGCTCAATGAGCTTACGGATGATGAAGGGCTTGAAGAGCTCGGCGGCCATGTCCTTGGGCAGACCGCACTCGTGCAGTTTCAATTCAGGTCCCACAACGATCACAGAACGTGCGCTGTAGTCCACACGCTTACCAAGCAGGTTCTGGCGGAAGCGGCCCTGCTTGCCCTTGAGCGAATCGCTCAGGGATTTCAGCGGGCGGTTGCTCTCGCTCTTTACGGCGCTGCTCTTGCGACTGTTGTCGAAGAGGCTGTCCACCGACTCCTGCAACATACGCTTCTCGTTGCGCAGGATCACTTCAGGTGCCTTGATCTCCATCAAGCGCTTGAGGCGGTTGTTGCGGATGATCACACGACGGTAGAGGTCGTTCAGATCGCTGGTCGCGAAACGGCCGCCATCCAAGGGGACCAAGGGACGCAGTTCGGGTGGGATCACCGGTACCACCTTCACGATCATCCACTCCGGATGGTTTGGGCGGCGGGTGTTCGCATCGCGGAAGGCTTCCACGACGTTGAGGCGCTTGAGGGCCTCGTTCTTGCGCTGCTGGCTGGTCTCGGTGTTGGCCTTGTGACGCAGGTCGTAGCTCAGGCTATCGAGGTCCAAACGCTTCAGCAGATCATGCAAGGCGTCGGCACCCATCTTGGCCACGAACTTATTGGGATCGGAATCTTCCAGATACTGGTTGTCCTTGCCCAAGGTGTCCAGTATGTCGAGGTACTCTTCTTCCGTGAGGAAATCGAGGTACTGCACGGCCACACCTTCCTTGTTCATGGCCGTACCGGCCTGGATCACCACATAGCGCTCGTAGTAGATCACCTGATCGAGCTTCTTAGTGGGCAGGCCCAGCAGGTAGCCGATCTTGTTGGGCAGGCTGCGGAAATACCAGATGTGCGCCACTGGCACCACAAGCTGTATGTGTCCCATGCGCTCACGACGCACTTTCTTTTCCGTGACCTCCACACCGCAGCGGTCGCACACGATCCCCTTGTAGCGGATGCGCTTGTACTTGCCGCAGTGGCATTCAAAGTCCTTCACCGGCCCGAAGATGCGCTCGCAAAAGAGGCCGTCGCGTTCGGGTTTGTAGGTGCGATAATTGATCGTCTCCGGCTTGATCACTTCACCGAAGCTGAGTTCGAGGATCTGCTCTGGCGAGGCCAGGCTTACCACGATCTTGTCGAAGTTGCTGTTCAGCGTTACTGCCTTCTTCATGTCATGCGTTGCTTTCCGTTCGACTCTCGACTACTTCGATGCTTACTCAAGGGATACATTCAGCGCGAGACCGCGCAGTTCGTGCAGCAGCACGTTGAACGATTCGGGGATACCAGGTGCGGGCATGGGTTCGCCCTTTACGATGGCTTCGTAGGCCTTGGCACGGCCCAACACGTCATCGCTCTTCACGGTGAGGATCTCCTGTAGGATGTTGGCGGCACCGAAGGCCTCCAACGCCCACACTTCCATTTCACCGAAACGCTGGCCACCGAACTGGGCCTTACCACCAAGCGGCTGCTGTGTGATCAGGCTGTAGGGTCCAATGGAACGTGCGTGCATCTTGTCGTCCACCATGTGGGCCAACTTGATCATGTACATCACGCCCACCGTTGCAGGTTGGTCGAAACGCTCGCCCGTGCCACCGTCGTAGAGGTAGGCCTTTCCGTTGCGCGGAATTCCCGCCTCATCGGTCTCGGCATTGATCTGGTCGTGGGTGGCTCCGTCGAAGATCGGCGTGGCGTACTTGCGGCCAAGCTTCTTACCGGCCCAGCCCAGCACGGTCTCGTAGATCTGCCCCAGGTTCATCCGGCTCGGTACCCCAAGCGGGTTCAAGACGATATCCACAGGCGTGCCATCCTCAAGGTAAGGCATGTCAGCATCGCGCACGATCCGTGATACGATGCCCTTGTTCCCGTGGCGGCCGGCCATCTTGTCGCCCACCATCAGCTTGCGCTTGGCAGCCACATAGACCTTGGCCAGTTTCATGATGCCGGCTGGCAATTCGTCGCCGATGCTCACTTGGAACTTCTTCCGCTTGTACACACCGCTGATGTCGTTGTGGCGGATGTTGTAGTTGTGGATCAGCTCGCGCACCAGTTCGCTCAGGCGTGCATCCGTGGTCCAATCGGTGGGGTCCACAGTCACGAAATCGACAGCTTGGAGCACCTTGGCGCTGAACTTCACGCCCTTCTTGACCTGCTCCTCCTTGTACTTGTTGAAGACGCCTGCGGAGGACTGGTTGTTCAAGATCACCATCATCTTGTCGATGAGGATGAGCTTCAAAGCACCCAGCTCCTTGTCGTACTCCTTGTCCATCTGTTCCAAGATGGACTTCTCGTTGGACTTGCCCTTCTTGTCCTTTACGGCACGGCTGAAGAGCTTCTTGTCGATGATCACACCCCTGATGCTCGGTGGCACTTTCAGGCTGGCATCCTTCACATCGCCGGCCTTGTCGCCGAAGATGGCACGTAGCAGCTTCTCTTCAGGGCTGGGATCGGTCTCCCCTTTCGGCGTGATCTTGCCGATGAGGATGTCACCTTCCTTGATCTCGGCACCGATGCGGATCAGGCCATTCTCATCCAAGTCCTTGGTGGCCTCTTCGGACACGTTCGGGATGTCGGCGGTGAGTTCTTCCAAGCCGCGCTTGGTGTCACGCACTTCCATGCTGTACTCATCGATGTGGATGGACGTGAAGATGTCTTGGCTGGCCACACGCTCGCTGATCACGATGGCATCCTCGAAGTTGTACCCTTTCCATGGCATGAAGGCCACTTGCAGGTTACGACCGATGGCCAATTCACCATCCTCGGTGCCATAACCTTCCACCAACACCTGTCCTTCGCTCACCTTTTCGCCCTTGAAGACGATTGGGCGTAGGTTCATGCAGGTGCTCTGGTTGGTCTTCAGGAACTTGGTCAGTTTGTATTCCTTTTCGTCGCCGTCGAAGCTCACGTTGCGCTCGTCCTCGGTACGCTTGTACTCGATCACGATGCGGTCGCTGTCCACGGACTTCACCACACCTTCACCTTCTGCGGTAAGCAGCACGCGGCTGTCACGGGCCACACGCTCTTCCAGGCCGGTGCCTACGAAGGGCGCCTCTGGGCGCAACAGCGGTACGGCTTGGCGCATCATGTTCGAGCCCATGAGCGCACGGTTGGCGTCATTGTGCTCCAGGAAGGGGATCAAGCTTGCGGCGATGGATGCGATCTGGTTGGGGGCCACATCCATCAGGTTCAGGCTCTTGGGTTCCACCACCGGGAAATCGCCCATCAAACGGGCCTTCACACGGGTGTTCTGGAACTCGCCCTTGTCGTTGATCACGGCATTGGCTTGCGCGATCATCAAGTTGTCCTCCTCTTCCGCGCTCAGGTAGATCAAGTCGGCCTTCAGGTCCACGCGACCTTCCAGTACAGGACGGTATGGTGTCTCGATGAAGCCCAAACTGTTGATCTTGCTGTACACGCAGAGCGAGCTGATCAGACCGATGTTCGGTCCTTCAGGGGTCTCGATGGTACACAGGCGGCCGTAGTGGGTGTAGTGTACGTCACGCACCTCGAAACCGGCACGCTCACGGCTTAGACCGCCGGGGCCAAGCGCCGACATGCGGCGCTTGTGGGTAAGTTCGCTAAGCGGGTTGGTCTGATCCATGAACTGGCTCAACTGGTTCGTTCCGAAGAACGAGTTGATGACCGAGCTCAGGGTCTTGGCATTGATCAGATCGGTGGGCGTGAACACCTCGTTATCGCGCACGTTCATGCGCTCACGGATGGTGCGGGCCATACGGGCCAGACCCACGCCGAACTGGCTATGGAGCTGCTCGCCCACGGTACGCACACGGCGGTTGCTCAAGTGGTCGATGTCGTCCACATCGGCCTTGGAGTTCACCAGTTCGATCAGGTACTTGATGATGAAGATGATGTCCTCCTTCGTCAAGACCCGCACGCTCAACTCACTTTCGAGGCCGAGCTTCTTGTTGATCCGATAGCGGCCCACTTCACCGAGGTCATAGCGCTGCTCACTGAAGAACAGCTTGTCGATGACACCGCGAGCTGTTTCCAGATCGGGTGGTTCGGCGTTGCGCAGCTGGCGGTAGATCACCTCAACGGCCTCCTTCTCGGAGTTCGAGGTGTCCTTCTGCAAGGTGTTGTAGATCAGCGCGTAATCCGCAGCGTTGATGCTCTCCTTGTGGAGGATCACCGTTTTGGCACCGCTGTCCACGATCTGCTCCACATGGTGCTCTTCGATCACGGTCTCACGATCGATCAACACTTCATTCCGTTCAATGGACACCACTTCACCGGTATCCTCGTCCACGAAGTCCTCCACCCAGCTCTTCAGCACACGGGCGGCGAGTTTGCGACCAACAGCATCCTTCATGTGGGCCTTGGTCACCTTCACCTCATCGGCGAGGTCGAAGATGGAGAGGATATCCTTGTCGCTCTCAAAGCCGATGGCCCGGAGCAGGGTGGTCACAGGTAGCTTCTTCTTCCGGTCGATGTAGGCATACATCACACCGTTGATGTCCGTGGCGAATTCGATCCACGACCCTTTGAACGGGATGACACGGGCGCTGTAGAGCTTGGTACCGTTGGCGTGGCGGCTTTGGCCGAAGAACACGCCGGGGCTGCGGTGCAACTGGCTCACGACCACACGCTCGGCTCCGTTCACCACGAACGAACCCTTGGGGGTCATGTAGGGGATCTGCCCGAGGTACACGTCCTGCACGATGGTCTCGAAGTCCTCGTGCTCGGGGTCGGTGCAATACAGCTTCAGTTTGGCCTTGAGGGGCACGCTGTAGGTAAGGCCACGCTCGATGCATTCATCGATGCTGTAGCGGGGTGGATCGACGAAATAGTCCAGGAATTCCAGGACGAATTGGTTCCGGGTGTCCGTGATCGGGAAATTCTCCGAGAACACCTTGAACAAGCCTTCGCTGATGCGGGCTTCGGGCAATGTGTCGATCTGGAAGAACTCCTCGAAGCTTTTCAGCTGGATGTCGAGAAAATCCGGGTACTGCGACGATGACGTCCTAGAGCCGTAATCGATGCGTTTGCTTTTCTTGGAGGTGGTCTTCGCCTGGGCCATGTGTGCGGATATAGAAGAACGAGGTCGACCGAAATGATGAACGGGATCCGAGGGCTTATTCGATCTGCTCCGCTTGGATCAAGGCGGAGAGCTGGTTTACCGCTGGTAAGGGCGGTCGATCACAGCACAGCCGGAAAGGCCCGACGTGGGGCCTTTCCATGCTGCTGTGTCGCGAGCGCTTGAGGATGCTTACTTGACCTCAACTTCAGCGCCGGCTTCCGTCAGTTGCTGCTTCAGGCTCTCTGCGTCCTCTTTGGACACACCTTCCTTCAGCGGCTTAGGAGCCTGGTCAACGAGGTCCTTGGCCTCTTTCAGACCCAGACCGGTAAGCTCCTTCACGAGCTTCACAACGGCGAGCTTGCTTGGTCCACCGGCCTTCAAGATCACGTCGAAGCTGGTTTGTACCTCAGCGACTTCTCCACCACCAGCAGCTGGGCCAGCGGCCACGGCTACGGCAGCAGCTGCCGGTTCGATCTTGTATTCGTCCTTCAGGTACTGGGCCAATTCATTGACCTCTTTCACGGTGAGTCCCACGAGCTGGTCGCCGAGGGTTTTGATATCTGCCATCTTACAGGGGTTGTTACAGTTTTTGAGAAGCTATCGGGAAGTGCGTAACGCGTTTGGTCTTTTCGTAGGCACGGCCGGGGCGGCGAATTCGCCGCCCTTACGCCGTCCTTTCTTGGAGAGTTTTCACCAGGCCGGCGATCTTGTGACCAGCGCTGCCTTGCAGGCCGCTGATCACATTCTTCATCGGGCTCTGGAGCAGTGCGATGATATCGCCCACCAGCTCTTCCTTGCCTTTCAGCACGGCGAGCATGGTCAGCTGGTCATCGCCAATGAAGACGGCCTCATCGATCCAGGCGCTCTTCAGCGCTGGCTTGGTCTCCTTCTTCTTGCGGAAACCTTGGATCAACTTGGCTGGAGCATTGCCTTTTTCAGCAATGAGCAGCGAGGTCTGTCCCACGAGCGTGGGCACCAATTCGCTGTAGTTCCGGCCTTCGATGCGCTCCATTGCCTTTTGCAGCAGGGAGTTCTTCACCACCTTGAGGGTGATGCCCTGCTTGTGGCAGGCACGGCGCAGTTCGCTGGTGGCTTGCGCGTCCATGGACGATGTATCGGCGAGGTAAAGCACGTTCGCGGCCTTGATCTCTTCGACCAGCACGTCGATCTGCTGGTTCTTTTCGTTGCGGGTAGCCATTGTGGTCGCTTTCTATTGGATCAGACCGTTACGGTGCGGGTGTCTACCTGCACGCCGGGACTCATGGTACTGCTGATGCTGATGCTCTTGATGTAGGCTCCCTTGGACGTGCCGGGCTTCAGCTTCACCAAGGTCAGGAGTAGTTCGTTGGCGTTGTCGCTCAACTTCTCGGCGTCGAAGGAAGCTTTGCCGATCACCGCGTGGATGATACCGGTCTTGTCCACCTTGAAATCGATCTTACCGGCCTTTACCTCACGGGTGGCTTTGGCCACATCCATGGTCACGGTACCGGTCTTCGGGTTGGGCATCAGGCCACGGGGACCGAGCACACGGCCCAAGGCACCCACTTTGGCCATTACGGCCGGTGTGCAGATGATCACATCCACATCCGTCCATCCGCCTTTGATCTTCTCGATGTACTCGTCCAGACCGGCCATGTCCGCGCCAGCCGCAAGGGCTTCCTCGCACTTGGCTGGATCAGCCAACACCAACACCTTCACATCACGGCCAGTACCGTGTGGGAGGCTTACCGTGCCGCGCACCATTTCGGTGCTCTTGCGCGGGTCCACTCCAAGACGAACGGCGATATCCACCGTAGCGTCGAACTTGGTCGTACTCACCTGCTTCACGATCTGGGTCGCTTCCTGCAGGGTGTATACCTTCTCGCTATCGAATTTCGAGAGCGCTGCTTTGCGTTTTTTGGTCAAGGTTGCCATGGTTCCAGCTTAGAAGGGTTTGTCGCCGCTGACCGTTACGCCCATGCTGCGGGCGGTACCTGCCACCATGCTCATGGCACTTTCCATCGAGAAGCAATTGAGGTCGGTCATCTTGTCCTCTGCGATAGCTTTCACCTGGTCCCAGGTGATGCTACCAACTTTATTGCTGTGGGGAACACCGCTGCCGCCTTTGATCTTGGCCGCATCGATGATCTGCACTGCTGCAGGAGGGGTCTTGATGATGAAGTCGAAGGACTTGTCACCATACACAGTGATCACCACGGGTAGCACTTTGCCAGCCTTGTCCTGCGTGCGTGCATTGAACTGCTTGCAGAATTCCATGATGTTCACTCCCTTGGCACCCAACGCGGGACCTACGGGTGGGGAGGGATTGGCCGCTCCGCCTTTTACTTGCAGCTTGATGAGCGCTGCTACTTCCTTTGCCATTGTTCTTGGTTTGTGTCCTGTTGGCGCTTTCCTCTCGGTCGGCTCGGACTGGTTAAATCCTAGATCTCTATCTCGTCGGTCTACGGTCGTGATGTATCACGACCCTACACCTCTTTTTCAACTTGCATGAAGCTCAGTTCCAGCGGGGTCTTCCGTCCGAAGATCTTCACCATCACTTTGAGCTTCTTCTTCTCTTCGTTGATCTCCTCGATCACACCGTTGAACCCGTTGAAAGGTCCATCGATCACTTTAACACCCTCGCCCACATGGTATGGGTTGTGGTTGGTGGCATCGGCATCCGCGAGTTCATCCACAGTACCCAGGATACGGTTCACTTCACTCTGGCGCAAGGGAACGGGTTCGCCTCCCTTCTCGCCTCCAAGAAAGCCGATCACATTGGGCATGTTCTTGATCGTGTGGGCGATCTCGCCAGTAAGCTCCGCCTCCATCAACACGTAACCAGGGAAGAAGTTGCGCTCCTTGCTCACCTTCTTTCCGTCGCGGATCTGGAAGAACTTCTCCATGGGGATCAGCACTTGTGCAATGTGCGTTCCCATCGTCGACCGGGATACTTCCATGTCGATGAGTTCCTTCACCTTCTTTTCCTTGCCGCTGATGGCTCGGACCACATACCACTTTTTGGTGCCGGATGCCATGATCAGAGGAGCAGTTTGTAGATGAACCCAAGGATCCCTTTCCAAGGGTTGGTATCGTTGGGGCCCATGTTCTGGACACCGAAGATGTAATCCATCAAAAAGATGATGAGCGCAACGATCAAGGCTGCCACCAGCACCACGATGGAACTGCTTTGCAACTCTTTCCAAGTGGGCCAGGAAACCTTGTTCACCAGCTCATTGTAGCTCTCGCTCAGGTATGTCTTGAAGGTCGCCACGTTCTTCGTTCTCTTTTGCACGGGTGGCAGGAATCGAACCCGCAGCCTAAGGTTTTGGAGACCTTCGCTCTACCAATTGAGCTACACCCGTTCGTTCTCCTGTTCCATTCGGCGGCGAAGGCCGTCCCACCTTTCAGCGGGACGGCCCTGCCAACCTGTGCTATTGAATGCTTACTTGATCACCTCCGTCACCTGGCCGGCACCTACGGTACGTCCACCCTCACGGATGGCGAAACGCAGACCCTTGTCCATAGCGATCGGAACGATCAGTTTCACCGTGATCGTCACGTTGTCACCTGGCATGATCATTTCACGACCAGCTTCCATAGTGATCTCACCGGTCACGTCCGTTGTGCGGAAGTAGAACTGTGGACGGTACTTGTTGTGGAACGGAGTGTGACGGCCACCTTCCTCTTTCTTCAACACGTAGATCTCGGCTTTGAACTCGGTGTGCGGGGTGATGCTACCGGGCTTCGCGATGACCATACCACGACGGATCTGGTCCTTCTCGATACCACGGAGCAGGATGCCGCAGTTGTCACCAGCTTCACCGCGATCGAGCAGTTTGCGGAACATTTCCACACCTGTGCAGGTGCTGGTCATCTTCTCATCCTGCATGCCGATGATCTCCACGTTGTCGCCAACCTTCACCACACCGGTCTCGATACGACCGGTGGCCACGGTACCGCGGCCGGTAATGGAGAACACGTCCTCAACGCTCATCAGGAATGGCTTGTCCATTTCGCGAGGAGGAACAGGGATCCACGTGTCGACGGCATCCATCAGTTGCATGATGGTGTCCACCCACTTCTCTTCTCCGTTCAGACCACCCAAGGCGGAACCGCGGATCACAGGGGTGTTGTCCCCATCGTACTCGTAGAAGCTGAGGAGTTCGCGGATCTCCATTTCGACCAGGTCGAGGAGTTCAGCGTCGTCCACCATATCCACTTTGTTCATGAACACCACCAGCTTGGGCACGCCCACCTGACGACCGAGCAGGATGTGCTCGCGGGTCTGTGGCATGGGTCCATCGGTGGCAGCGCACACCAGGATGGCGCCGTCCATTTGCGCAGCACCCGTGACCATGTTCTTCACATAGTCAGCGTGGCCTGGGCAATCAACGTGGGCGTAGTGACGGGCAGCCGTCGAATACTCCACGTGTGAGGTGTTGATGGTGATACCGCGCAGTTTTTCCTCGGGTGCATTGTCGATGGAATCAAAGCTGCGTTTCTCCGAGAGGCCTTTCGAGGCCAGAACGGAAGTAATGGCCGCGGTCAACGTGGTCTTGCCATGGTCGACGTGACCGATGGTACCGATGTTGACGTGCGGCTTGGTGCGTTGGAATGTCTCCTTTGCCATGTCAGTCGATCGTTTGTTGTTCGTGTTCTTGTTCGGTCCTATTGCTTACTGTACTGGGCCTTTCCGATCTCTCGGACTGCAACTCATGCTGTTCGTGCTGCTGGAGCCTTTGCCGGGAATTGAACCCGGGACCTCTTCCTTACCAAGGAAGTGCTCTACCCCTGAGCTACAAAGGCTTTTTACTCTAATCCTTCGTTCCCGGGTAAGGATCGAAGGTCTTGGTGGAGCGGGAGACGAGACTCGAACCCGCGACGTTCAGCTTGGAAGGCTGATGCTCTACCAACTGAGCTACTCCCGCATGATGCCGGTCCTGGATCCTCGTTCTTCATTGGATCATCCTTGCCTGGAAGCGACAAGAACGGCTCCGAACGCGTGGTGGGGAGAGCAGGATTCGAACCTGCGAAGTCCGAAGACAACAGATTTACAGTCTGTCCCCGTTGGCCGCTTGGGTATCTCCCCTGTGATCGGCTATCGGAGCCAATGAAGGGACTCGAACCCCCGACCGGCTGATTACAAATCAGCTGCTCTACCAGCTGAGCTACATTGGCCTATACAGCAAGAAAAAGAACGCTGTTCGTACCCGTTTCCATGCCTTGAGGTCTGGAATTGGGCCTGCAAATGTAACAACTTTCCATTCACCACCAAACAACAAGGGCCACGATCTTCATCGTGGCCCTTGTACAGGTCCTATCGGATCACTGGATCCGGCCTATTGGTGCGGATCAAGAGGCCCCACGCAACCGCTCCTTGGTGCGTTCCACCTGGCTGCGCAGAGCTTCGACCGTATTGGTCGTGGCCTCTTCGAAGGTCTTGCCTTGCCGCTTAGCAAAGTGTTCCCTGCCGGGTACAGCAAGCCTGATGTCGACGAATTTGTTCTCCCTGTTCTCCCCATCGTGTTCCACGCGCAAGAACACGTCGG
>Ga0105045_10001949_pt1 | contig 17134 bp, 9 predicted proteins | sample MAT02_FD_78089 | JGI IMG/M metagenome (GOLD analysis project Ga0105045, IMG submission 78089) | Freshwater microbial communities from Lake Fryxell liftoff mats and glacier meltwater in Antarctica - MAT-02 (megahit assembly) | ecosystem: Environmental > Aquatic > Freshwater > Ice > Liftoff... | reverse complement strand
TGGGCCAAGCTGCTGAAGCGCGTGTTCGAGATCGACATGGCGCACTGCCCGAACTGCGGCGGCGAGCTGAAGATCATCGCGGCGATCATGGAGCAGCCAGTGATCGAGAAGATCCTCACGCACCTGGGTCTGCAGGCCCGGGCGCCACCACGCACGCCAGCCCATGGGTCGCAGCTGCGAGCGGCCTGAGATCCTCCAGCCAAGACGTTTCAGGCGGCCCTGTGCCCCGGGCTGCGGGGACCGGCTGCGCCAGGGCTTCGCAGAACCGAGGTTCGGCGGCCGGTCGACCGGGAAAACCCGGTGAAGGTTGGAGAAGGTCGCCACGGATGAAGCTCGTTTAGGCTGCGGTTGATCCTCATCAGGTCGCCGCCGAACCGAAGGATCGCGTCAGTGGGTGTCCAAGAGCCTTGCCGGGGGGGCCTTTGGGAGCAAAAAATGCGTTTGAATTTCCTATCCTCACGAGAGGGGCTCGGAGCCCCAGCTTCTGCCGCAACGACTTCAAATCTAGGGGGTCGCTTATGTTGCGCTTGTCTTTGTGCCCGTTATCTGACTAAATGCTTGGGAAAGCATACTCGTGGTTCTAAGGATTCAAATGGCGAAGACGGACGTCGTGGATCGTGTGTACCAGTCGTTTTTGCGCGGCTATCGCGACGCTTCTCCCGGCAAGGGCCGCACAGGCTCGGCCTCTGACGTACTGCCCTACAGCGCCCTGATCCACGCCGCGTCGAACGAAAGTAAAGAGCTTCGACGCTCCATTGATGCCTGCCGCGCTGCGCTGGCACAACTGAGTGTCTTGCCCGAAGCCGAGCAGGCTCAACTCAAGATCGAAGCACGCAGTTCATTGCACACGCTTCAGGCAGCAACCGATGTGTGGCTGTCCCGACTGCTCGCTTTGCGTCCGACCGAGGCAGTCCCTGGCCCCGCGGTCTCGGCCGCTCGGCAGGCATCCCTTCGTCCCCGCAAGTCACGCTCAAGGAGATAACGCCATGACCATGGATAGCCTTCAATCCGCCATTGCGTTCGAGCAAGCGGCGCTGCACGAGATCCAGCAATCGTTGCAGGGCCATCTGGCGCTGGAGCATGCGGTACTGGGCCAGATTGAGGCGGCCTGGGCACCTGCTCAGGCCGAGGCAGCGGCTGCAGGCATGGACCTGCAAACCTACATCGCAGTACTGTCCGAAGCCGATGGCGGCCAGGCGCGGGCTGAAGCCGAGGCCGAGGCTGCCGCGGCGGGCATGGACCTAGAAACATACGCCGCCGCGCTGGCCGGAGTCGAACACGCCGATGCAACAAGTCCCGAGGCTTACGCGCTGGCAGAACAGGAAGCTGCTGGCGCCGGCATGGACGTGGCCACCTACGCGGCCGTTCTGGCCGAGGCCGAGGCGGCCGAACTCGCGCATTACGAGGCGCAGGGTCGCGCCGAACTCGACCCGGTGACCCTGCTGGCCCTGGCCGAGCACGAAGCGGCAGCGGCCGGCATGGATCTGCCGACCTATGCTGCTGCATTGCAGCAGGGGGCCGACGGTCAACCGGCCGACGAACAGGCCGTGCTGGAGGCACTGGCCTATCAGGAAGGTCTGGCCCTGCACCAGGCCGAGCTCGAAGCGCAGCACGCTGCACTGGCCGGGCCGCAGGGTCTGTCGGTACTGGACATCGCCATCCTTCAGCAGCATCAGTTGGCGCACCTGCACGCCTTGGGCGTGGTGCGCTGAGCGAGTGCCGGGCCGCTTGCGCACAAAATCGGAGAGCCGTCATGACTGCGAAGAAGCGCTACCTCGTACAGGTTCCGACACACGTGCGACACGCAGCTGGCTTTGCACTTGAGGATGTGGTGGCAGGCCTGGCGGCAGACACGACCGTGCGTGTCGGCAAGTCGGGCTCGCGCGTGCTGGAACTCGATGACAGCGAACGTGAGGCGCTGCTGCGGGCATATCCCGGGCTCCTGATCGAGGAAGATCAGGAGCTTAGGCTGCTGGGATCGATGCCGAGCCTGGGCTTCCAGGTGGCCGCCGACGCCGGGCAGGTGCTGATTGTCTTCGTGGTCGATGCGCAAACCGACAAGCCGATCGCAGGCGTTACAGTGTTCGCGAAGGGCCGTCAGGCCACCTACCGCGCCGAAACGGCGCGCGACGGCAAAGCCAGCGTCACGGTCTATGAAGCCGGCATCGAGTACCTCATCGTGTCACCCGCGGCGCAGTACTGGTCGCGCGTGGTGGCTGCGCCCGCGCCGGGCGCAGCGGTCAAGGTCGGACTCACGCCGCTGCAGCCAGCCGGCGCCGCCGAGTGGGGCCGCAGTTTCCTGGGCCTGGATGCCGACTTTCCCTTCCGGGGTCAGGGTGTCAAAGTGGCGCTGATCGACAGCGGGGTCGCCGAGCACCCCGACCTGCTCGTAGCCGGTGGCCTCAACACGCTGGACGGTGAAGACCCGCACGACTTCCGGCGCGACGAGAAAGGCCACGGTACGCATTGCGCGGGCATCCTCGCGGGGCGCGGCGCGCAGGCCGGCGTGCTGGGTGTGGCGCCCGATGTCGAGCTGTTCAGCGTCAAGGTCTTCCCGGGCGGCCGGCTGAGCGACCTGCTGGAAGGCCTGCAATGGGCCATCGACAACGGCATGGACGTCGTCAGCATGAGCCTGGGCACACGCAGCGCTAGTGGGCAGCTGGCGATGAAACTGGCCGAGGCCGTGCAGCAGGGCATCGTGCTGGTTGCCGCCGTTGGCAACGACAGCAGCACGGTCAGCTACCCGGCAGCCCACGACGGCGTGATGGGCGTCGCTGCTTTCGGTTCCAGCCGGGCATTTCCACCCGACAGTGCGCACGCTTTGCGTATCGGCGAGTGGCACAACGCGGACACCGGCCTGTTCGTCGCCAACTTCTCCAACCAGGGTGCGCAGACGGCCTTCATCGCCCCCGGCGTGGCCGTGCTATCCAGCGGGCCCGCAGGGTATGCGGCCTGGGATGGCACGTCGATGGCCTGCCCTTACGTGGCCGGCCTTGCAGCACTGGTACTTGGCGCACACCTGAGCCTTTTCGAGCGCAACCTGCAACGGGTGCAGGCGGTGCACCAGCTGCTGGCTGCCGGCAGCACCGACCTCGGCCTGCCGCCGGAGGTTCAGGGTGCAGGAGTGCCCAGGGCAGATGCCGTACTGCGTGATCTTCTCAGTCACAGTCAGGCGGCTGTCCTGCTGGCCGTCAGCCAGCAGGACAGCTTGCGCCAACTCGAACCGCTGATTGCCGACCTGCAGGGCAAGCAGCACGAAATCGTGGCGCTGCTTGCGCAACTTGGCTAAGCGCGGACCGAAGCCACCCAATGCGGCTCTTTTGTCTGGCGCATGCAGGGGCTGGTCCGTCGGTGTTTCGCACCTGGTCGCAGGTGGCGCCACAGGGCTTGCAGGTTTCTGCCCTGTCCATGCCCGGGCGTGAAGGACGTTTCGCCGAGCCGGCGGCACGCGATCTGGATGCGCTGGTCGCCGATCTCGTGCGGCAGCTGACACTGCCCCCCGACGAGCCCTTCGCGCTGTTGGGCCACAGCATGGGTGCGCTAATGGCATTCGAACTGTCACGCGAACTGCGCCGTCTGGGTCGGATGGGGCCGCGGCGCCTTTTCGTGTCGTCCTTCCGTGCGCCGCACCTGCCTAACCGGCGCCCACCGCTGCACGCCGTGCCCGACCTGCTGCTGAAAGCCGAGCTGCAGCGCCTGCAGGGCACGCCGCCCGAAGTGCTGGCCCAGCCTGAGCTGATGCAGACGCTGCTGCCATCGCTGCGCGCCGATCTGGGGCTGGTCGAGCGCTACCACCACGGGACGCAAGCGCCGCTGGATTGCCCTATCACCGGTCTGGCCGGCGTGACCGACGAACGCGTCAGCCGGCTCGAACTGACCGGCTGGCGCCAGCACACCCGGGGCGACTACCGCCTGCGCCTGTTCCCCGGCACGCACTTTTACCTCTACCGCACTCCGGCGCTGGTGCTGCGCGCGGTGGCGGCGGATCTGGCGGCGGCAGACCTTGGGAAGTCCTCGACGCCGGTTGCAGCGCCCGAAGGCGCGCACAGCGTCTGAGCCATGGAAGCCAAACCGCCGCCGCTGCCCCTGTCATTTGCACAGGAACGCTTGTGGTTCCTGAACCTGATGGCGCCCGACAGCGGGTTCTACAACTTGCAGGTTGACATCCCGCTGAACGGGCAGCTCGACGACGGTGTGCTGCGCCGCGTGATAGCCGAGATCGTGCGCCGCCACGAAGTACTTCGGACGACCTTCAGAGATATCGGTGGCCAGCCGGTGCAGGTGATCCAGGCCCAGATGGACCTGCCGCTGAGCGGCGTCGACCTGCGGGAGCTGCCGCTGGAAAACCGCGACGAAGCGGCCGAGCGCCTGGCAAGCGAGGATGCCCGTCGCCCCTTTGATCTGCGGCACGGGCCGCTTTTGCGCACCACCCTCGTCCGCCTGGCCGACGATGTGAGGGTGCTCTACCTCACGCTTCATCACATCGTCACCGATGGCTGGTCGATGGACCTGCTGATGCAGGAGATCGGTGTACTGTACGACGCGTTCGTGCAGGGGCAGACGTCGCCGCTGCCCGAACTGCCGATCCAGTACGCCGACTTCGCCGTCTGGCAGCGCCAGACGCTGACAGATGTCGAACTGGCCGGTCAGCTGGGCTACTGGCGCCAACAGCTCTCCGGCCACAGCCCGCTGAACTTGCCCACCGACTACCCGCGGCCGAGCCTGCCCAGCTACCGCGGCGGTTTTCAGAGCGCCAGCACGCCGCCGAACGTCGCCGAAGCCCTACGCCGCCTGTGCCGAAAGGAGGATTCGACGCTCTTCATGGGTCTGCTCGCGGCGTTCCAGGTGCTGCTGATGCGCTACACCGGACAAGATGACATCGTAGTCGGCACGCCCATCGCCAACCGCGCTCGGCCTGAGGTGCAGACGCTGGTCGGCTTTTTCGTCAACACATTGGTGATGCGCTCGCGCCCCGAGGGCAGCGGGTCGTTTCGCAGCTTCCTGCGCCAGGTGCGCGAGACGGCGCTGTCCGCCTACGCGCACCAGGACCTGCCCTTCGAAAAGCTGGTCGAAGACTTGCAGCCCCAACGCGACCCCGGTCGCAACCCGCTCTTCCAGGTGATGTTCGTGCTGCAGAACAGCATCGGCCAGCGCAACGGCGCCGTGCCGGCATCGTCGTACCAGGGCAGCGCACGCAGCGACGGGACGGTGTCTTATGGCAGCTCGAAGTTCGACCTGACGCTGTACCTGGCCGAGGACCAGGGCGGCATCTCGGCCATCGTCGAGTACAGCACCGACCTGTTTGCCGACGACACTATCGCTCGCTTCATGAGCCACTGGCAGACGCTGCTGCAAAGCATTGCTGCCAGCCCTGACGTGCCGGTGGCTCGGCTGCCCATCCTGCCGCCGGCCGAACGCTCGCTGCTTTTGACCGGCTGGACACGCACGCACACCGACTTTCCGCGCGACCAGACCATCGTCACCCTGTTCGAGCAGCAGGTCGCCCATTCGCCCGAAGCCATTGCTTTGAACGGAGTCGAAGGGCAGCTGAGCTACCGCGAGCTGGCGCAACGCAGCCACCGACTGGCGCACGCGCTGCTGGCGCACGGCCTTCGGCCCGGCGACACGGTGGGCCTGAGCCTGCCGCGCGGCATCGACATGGTGGTATCGCTACTGGCGATCCTGCAGGCTGGTGGCGCCTACCTGCCTCTGGATCCGAGCTATCCCGCCGCGCGCCTGGATCGCCTGGCGGCCGACGCGTCGCCGCGCCTAGTGCTGTCGCGAAGTGACTGCGCAGCGGCCGTGCTGGCCCAGTCGCCGCTCCTGCTGGACCGACTCGAATGGCCGGCGGCCGATCACGCACCCCAGGTGCCGGTCGGCCCCGAATCGCTGGCCTATGTGCTCTACACATCAGGATCGACCGGGCAGCCCAAGGGTGTCTGCGTAAGCCACCGCAATGTGGTGCGCCTGGTGCGCGACACCAACTACTGCCACTTCGGACCCGACGAGGCGATGCTGATGTTCGCCCCGCTTCAGTTCGACGCCTCCACCTTCGAGATATGGGGCGCCTTGCTCAACGGCGCGCGGCTGGAGATCGTTCCGCCCGGCCAGCCGTCGCTCGAAGAGCTTGCAGCGTGCATCGAGCGCGGCGGGGTTACGACGTTATGGCTCGCCGCCAGCTTGTTTCACCAGATGGTCGACGCACAGCTGGGCGCCTTATGGCGCGTTCGTCAGTTGCTGGCAGGCGGCGACGTGCTGGCGCCCGGCCATTGCCAACGTGCGTTGGACGAACTGCCCGGTTGCACGCTGATCAATGCCTACGGCCCCACCGAGACAACCACCTTTGCGGCCTGTCATCGCATGCAGTCGGGTCAGCGGCTGGGTGCACGCATCCCCATCGGAGCGCCGCTGGCCAACGCCCAGCTCTATGTGCTGGATGCCGAAGGCCAGCTGGCGCCGATCGGAGTGCCGGGCGAGCTCTACATCGGCGGCGACGGCGTGGCCAGCGGCTATCTGAACGATCCCGAGCTCACCGCCGCGCGCTTCGTCCCCAACCCTTTCGAGCCGGCCAATTCGCCGCGTCGTCTGTACCGTACCGGCGACCAAGTCCGCTGGCGCGCTGACGGCGTGATCGATTTCATCGGCCGGAGTGACCACCAGGTCAAACTGCGCGGTTTCCGGGTCGAACTGGGCGAGATCGAATCGGTGATGAGGCGCCACCCGCTGGTACGCGACGCCTGCGTTGTGTTGCAGCAGGAAGGCGATGACAAGCGTCTGTGCGGGTATGCCGCATTGGACCGTGGCCAGGGCGCACAGGACGTGCGGCGCTACCTGCAGCAGCAGTTACCCGATTACATGGTGCCTGCGCTGGTGATCGGCCTTGAGACCCTGCCCATGATGCCCAGCGGCAAGGTCGACCGACAGGCACTGCCGCGTCCCGAGGGCGACGACTGGCGATGCGATGCGCCCTTTGCCGAGCCGCAGTCGGAGATGGAGCGCCTGATCGCTGCGGTGCGGTGCGAGCTGCTGCACGTGGAGCAGGTCGGCCTGCATGACAACTTCTTCGACTTGGGCGGCCATTCGCTGCTGCTGGTGCAGGTGCACAGTCGCCTGCAGTCGCTGCTGGGCCGGTCGCTGGCGATGGTGGAGCTTTTCCGCTTCCCCACCGTGGAAGCGTTGGCCGCGCATCTGCGCCTGCCCGATGCCGCCGCGGGCACGGCCGCCGACGACCTACTCGACGCTGTGGACGCCCGCGCCGAAAGGCAGCGACAGGCGCGTGCGCAACGCATGCCGCAGCGCGCGCCCTGAAGGTTGCCGATGACGGATTCGAGCGAAGGCATTGCCGTCATCGGTGTCGCTGGCCGCTTCCCGCAGTGCCGCAACGTGGCCGAGTTCTGGCAGCGACTTCGCGACGGGCAAGATTGCATCACCCGCTTCACGGAACAGGAGCTGATAGACAGCGGCGTGACGGCCGAGATGCTGCAACACCCGGCTTATGTGCGAGCCAACGGTCTGGTGGAAGACATTGAATGGTTCGACGCGCGTTTCTTCGGCTTCAACCCGCGCGACGCCGAGGTGCTGGACCCGCAGCAGCGCCTGTTCCTCGAATGCGCCTGGGAGGCGCTGGAAGACAGCGGCCGCGTGCCCGACCGCCAGGTGGTGCCGGTGGGCGTGTTTGCCGGTGCCAGCATGAGCACCTACGCCTTCCACCTGTACAACAACCCCGCACTGGCCGGGCTGGTGAACGACTTCCAGATCCTCATCAGCAACGACAAGGACCACCTAGCCACGCGGGTGGCCTACAAGCTGAACCTGCGCGGTCCGGCGCTCAGCGTGGGTACGGCGTGCAGCACCTCGCTGGTGACCACCTGTCTTGCGGCGCAAAGCCTGCTGGACTATCAGTGCGACGTTGCGCTGGCCGGTGGCGTATCGCTGGCCGTGCCGATGCGGCATGGCTATCTGTACGAGCCCGGTGGCATCTCGTCACCCGACGGGCATTGCCGGCCCTTCGACGCCGAGGCCATGGGCACGGTGGGCGGCAACGGCTGTGCGGTGCTGGTGCTCAAGCGCCTGGCCGACGCCCTGGCCGACGGCGACCCGATACGTGCGGTGATCCGCGGCTTCGGCCTCAACAACGACGGCTCGTCGAAGGTGGGCTACACCGCGCCCAGCGTCGACGGCCAGGCCAGTGCAATAGCCGCCGCCTTGGCGATGGCCGGTGTCCATCCAGACACCATAACGATGATGGAGGCGCACGGCACGGCTACGCCGCTGGGCGACCCGATCGAGCTGGCTGCGCTCACCCAGGCCTGGCGGCGCGCCACGCGGCGGCGTTACTGTGCGCTTGGCTCGCTTAAGTCCAATATGGGCCACATGGACGCTGCGGCCGGTGCCGCCGGGCTCATCAAGTGCGTGCTGGCGCTGCAGCAGCGGCAAATCCCGCCCAGCCTGCACTACAGCGCGCCCAATCCCAAGCTCAACCTGGACAGCAGCCCCTTCTTCGTCAACACCAGCCTGCGCGACTGGCAGCCCGACTGCGGTGTGCGGCGCGCCGCGGTCAGCAGCTTCGGCATCGGCGGCACCAATGCGCACGTGGTGCTCGAAGAAGCACCAGCGCAGTTACCGGCGGCAGCAGCGTCGCGGCTGACGCAGTTGCTGCCCTTGTCGGCACGCTCGGGCGCCGCGCTGGACCAGTCCACACAGCGCATTGTGGACCGTCTGGCGGAACACCCGGACCTGTCGCTGGCCGACGTGGCCCACACGTTGCAACTGGGCCGCAGCGAGTTCGCGCACCGCCGCGTGCTGCTGTCGCCCGGGCCCGGCACTGCCGAAGCCGTGCGGCGTTTGCGCTCGCCGGATGCGCGACAGCTCTACACCGGTCAGCGCGACGACGAGCTTGACGGCGTGGCCTTCCTGCTGCCAGGGCAAGGCGCGCAGCACGTGGGCATGGCGCGCGGTCTGTACCGCGACGTCCCCCTGTTCCGGGAAACGCTGGGCGCCTGCGCGGACGTGTTGCGACCACTGCTCGGCGTGGATCTCGTCGCGCTGCTTCACGACGACAAGGCTGCCGACACGTTGCGCCACACCCAGATCACACAGCCGGCGGTGTTCGCGGTCAGCTACGCGTTGGGCCGGCTGTGGATGCACTGGGGCTTGAAGCCGGTCGCCCTGCTCGGGCATAGCGTGGGTGAATACACGGCCGCCTGCCTGGCGGGCGTGTTCTCGCTTGAAGACGCGTTGTGGCTGATGGCCGAGCGCGGGCGCATCCTGGCATCGACGCCTCCCGGGGCGATGCTCGCTGCGTCGTTGCCCGAGACCGCGCTGCGCGAGCGCTTCGCGCAGCAACTGGACATCGCCGCGATCAACGGCCCGTCTTCCTGCGTGCTGGCGGGCCCGTCTGAGGCGATCGACGAGGCGCGCGTCCTGCTGGAGCGTGAAGGCGAGGCGGTGCAGGTGCTCCAGACCTCGCACGCCTTCCACTCGCGACTTGTCGACGCGGCGGTGGAACCTATTCGGCTGGTCCTGCAACGCATGCGCCTGAACGCCCCGCAGATCCCCTGCATCTCGAATGTCAGTGGTCGCTGGCTGATGGCCGACGAAGCGACCAGCCCCGCCTATTGGGCGAGCCACCTGCGCGCCCCGGTGCGCTTTGCTGACGGCCTGGCCCTGCTGCTGCGCGAAACGCGGGCCCGGCTGCTCGAGGTGGGCCCGGGCACAACGCTGACGAATCTGGCCCGCCAGCATGGTGCGCGCAGCGCCCACCGGCCCGTGCTGAGTTCGTGTCGCCATTCGCAGGACGGCGGCGACGATTACGATTTCCTGATGCAAACACTGGGCCGGCTGTGGATCAGCGGCAGCTCGGTAGACTGGCAGGCCGTGGCTGGCCCGCAGCCCAGGCGCCGCGTGTCGCTGCCAAGCTATCCCTTCGAGCGTCAGCGCTACTGGATCGACGCCCCCGGCGCCGACACCGCCGCTGCCGGCCCCGCGGCACCCTCAGCGCGCCTTCCGATCGAAGACTGGCTGTACCGTCCACGCTGGATACGGTTGGCGCCGCTCCCGCCTCCTGACCCCGTCAACACCCAGGCTGCCGACTGCGGCTGGGTGCTGGTGGGCGGTGACGCGGAAACCGCGCAGGCGCTGGCTCAGGCCCTGGCCGACACTGGCCAGCGCGTGCTGATGCTGTCCGACGCGGTCGGAATCGAGCGGCTGCAGGCAGGAGCGCTGATCGTCATCTCGCTGCAAGGGCTGCAGGCGCCGTCCGAGGGCGCGTCAGCATTCGAGCAGGGGCTCGCGCTGCTGCAAGTCCTGGCGAGGCGCCCCGACCCGGCGCGCGTGCTGTTCCTGACATCGCGGCTCTTTACCGTGACGACCGCCGATCCGCCGCTGAATGTTGAAGCAGCCGGCCTGCTCGGCCCGCTGATGGTGGCGCCGCAGGAGTATCCCCAGCTGCGCTGCCAGGCTGTCGATCTGGATGGCGCCGCCTTGCAGTTGCTGCTTGCCGGCGAGGGCCAATCGTTGATCGCCGAAGCACTGGCCGCCGACATGCCGCCCTGGCTGGCGCAGCGCGGCGCACAGCGCTGGTGTTTGAGCTTCGAGCCGACGCCACTGGCGCCGGTGCCGGCACTGCTTGCAACGCCGCTGAAGGGTTGCTACATCGTTACCGGTGGGCTCGGCCGCATCGGCATGCTGATCGCCGATCTGCTGGCACGGCGAGGCGCCCGCGCCATCGTGCTGGTGGGCCGCACGGCTGTGGCCGACGGCGGCGCCCAGCGCCACGCGATCGACGCCTTGAAGGCACTCGGCGCCGAGGTGCAGTTGTGCGCGGCCGATGTCTCAACGCCCGAGCAGGCAGCACGCATCGTGGCGTTGGCGCGCTGCCTGGGCGGGCGCGTCGCCGGGGTGTTCCACGCGGCCGGCTTGACCGACTCGCAGCACTTTGACGACTTCGGCCGGCTGTCTGCCCACGCGCTGCAGCCGCACGCAGCTGCCAAGCACCGCGGCGCTGCGGCGCTGGCGCAAGCACTGCGCGACGATCCTCCGGACTTCTTCTGCGCGATGTCATCGATCTCAACCGCGCTCGGCGGCGTGGGCTTCGCCGCCTATGCGGCTGCCAACGCCATGCTCGATGCCTGGATCGCAGCACAGGCCGCTGGGTCGACCCGCTGGCTGACGATAGACTGGGACGGCTGGGGCTTTGAGGCCGGCGCCGGGGATGGCGTGATCCACGCCGCCGAAGGCATCGACGTGCTCGAGCGCGTGCTGGCCGCCGTTGACCTGAACCATGTGCTCGTCGCCGTGGACGCGCTCGGCCCGCGCCTGCAGCGCTGGGTGCAGGGCGGCGGTACGGCGACTGCCGCGCATGTTCCGGTCGCGGCCGCCCACGGAGGCCATGAAAGGCCAGATCTGAGCACCGATTTCGTGGCCCCAGCGCCGGGCCGGCCCACAATGATCGCTGAAACTTGGCGCGAGTTGCTTGGCCTGGACAAGGTGGGTGCCGAGGACAATTTCTTTGAGCTGGGCGGGCATTCGCTGCTAGCGATCCAGGTGGTATCGCGCCTGCGCCAGGCCCTGGGCTGCGACATCCCGGTGCGCATGCTTTTCGATCACCCAACGGTCGCTGCGCTCGACCGTGCGCTCGAATCAACCCTGCAGAGCACGCTCGACGACGGCATGGCCAAGCTGCTCGACCAAATCGAAGCCATGCCCGACAGCGCGATCGAGGCCCTGCTGCAGCGCGAGGCCGAGCCGTGAGCCTAGCGCAACGGCTGGCGAACCTGTCGCCGGAACGGCGCCGACTGCTCGAACAGATGTCCGCGCCGGCGCGCATCAGCGCCGGCAGCGGCAGCGAAGCACCGGCTTCGTACGAGCAGGAACGACTGTGGTTCCTGCAGCAACTTGAACCCGACGATGTCTCGTACCACCTGCACCTGCACCTGGCGCTGCCGGACAGCCTGAACCTCGCCGCCTACCGCGCCGCCTGGAGGTGGGTGGTTGCGCGCCACGAGGTATTGCGCACCCGCTTCGTCGAGCGCGACGGGCAGCCGCTGCAGGTGATCGACCCGCCGGGCGACGTCGTGGTGACCGAACACGAACTGCGTGACCTTAGCAACGAAGCACGCCGCGCCGAGTCGGCGCGCATCGCGCAACAGCAAGCCGAGACGCCCTTCGACCTGGCCCGCGGCCCTTTGCTGCGCGTGGCCCTGCTGCGCGTGCCGCAGCGTTGGCTGCAGGTGCTGACGCTGCATCACATCGTCGCCGACGGTTGGTCCATCGAGCTGCTAATGCACGAACTCGACACGGCCTGCGCCGCCCTGGCCCGAGGTGGCGCGGTGCCGCTGCCACCCTTGCCCGTTCAGTTCAAGGACTTCGCCCGCTGGCAGCGAACGCGACTGGACGGCCCCAGCACCGACGAGCTGCTGTCCCACTGGACGCGCTACCTGCACGGAGCCCCCACCCTTCAGCTGCCAACCGACCGCGGGAGGCCCGAGGTCATCTCACACCTCGCAGGCGTACGCGCGCGACTGCTGGCGCCGGCGCTGCGCACGCGGCTGGACGAACTGGCCCGGCGCGAAGGTGTCACCCCGTTCCAGGCCCTGCTGTCCGCCTACGCCGTCTTGCTACATCGCTGCACGGGACAGGACGATCTGATCTTCGGCACTCCAGTGTCGCACCGCGACACGCCCGAGGTCGAGGGCTTAGTCGGCTTCTTCCTCAACACCGTACTGCTGCGCGTGCGAGTCGATCCGGCGTGCGGCTTCAGGCAGTTGCTGGCAGCCACCCGGCAGTCGACGGTGGACGCTTATTCGGCGCAACAGCTGCCGTTTGCGCGCCTGGTGCAGCATCTGCGGCCGGCGCGCGACCTGCGGCGCAATCCGCTGTACCAGGCCACGGTGCAATTCCTGCGGTCGCGTCAGGGCGGCGCCCGCACGAGTGCAGTTCTGGATGAGGTGGGCTACGAACGCACGCAGACCAATGTCGATCTGGCGCTTGACCTTTTCGAAGGCGGCGAAGGCCTGCTCTGCCGCTTCGAATACAGCCGCGATCTGTTCGATGACAGCAGCATCGAGCGGCTGCTGAGCCAGTGGGAGCGCCTGCTCGACCGACTGTGTTCGCAACCCGATGCCGCCCTTGGCACGCTGCCGCTGGTCGAGCCGGCCGAACGCCAACGCCTGCTGTTCGAATGGGCCGGACAGGCCGAGCCACCGCCCCCTGTCTGGGTTTTCAGCGCCGACGGCCCGCCCTTCATGGTGCACAGCCCGCGCGGCACGCTGCAGCGCACCGAGCTCGACGAGCTCTGTGGCCGCCTGGCGTGCGTGCTGCGAGCACAAGGCGCGGTGGGCGACAGCGTGGTAGCACTGCTGTTGTCCGACCCACTGGAAACGCTGATAGCCGTGCTGGCCGCATGGCGCGCCGGTGCGGCCTTCGTGCACATCGATCCCGACACACCGGCTACACGGGTGTCCGCGCTGCTCGACGAGCTGCGGCCAGCCGTGGTGCTGGACGACGGCGGCTCGTGGCGCGCGGCGATGGCGGCGGCTGAGCCCATGCCCGCGCCCCGCCACATCCCGCCCGATCGCCTGGCTGCGGTGATCTACACCTCGGGCTCGACCGGCAAGCCCAAGGGCGTGCTGATCGAGCATGGCGGCCTAGCACTGCAGTTGCGCTGGTTGCGGCAACAGGCAGGCATCGCGCCGATCGACGTGGTGCTGCAGAAGTACGGCTTCGGCTTTGACGCCGCATTGTCCGAGCTGCTGGCCGGTCTGGCCTGCGGTGCCGCGCTGGTGCTGGCAGCCGATCGCGGCCGCGACGCCGAGAGCCTGGTGCAGACCCTGCAGGCACATCGGGTGAGCGTAATCGACGTGGTGCCGTCGCAGCTGGCGGTACTGCTGGCACAGCCCGGGTTCGACGCGTGCACGTCGCTGCGCCTTGTGATCTGCGGCGGCGAGGCACTGCCCGCGGCGCTGGCGCAGCGCCTGTTGCAGGTCCTGCCCGATGTCCAGCTTGTCAACGCCTACGGCCCATCAGAAGCCACCATTACCGCGTGCGCCTGGGTGCGGCCGGATGATGCCGATATGACGGCAGATCCACCCATCGGCCAGCCGCTGTCTGGCACTCTGGCCTACGTGCTGGACTCTGCGCTGCAGCCGGTGCCGGTGGGCATGCAGGGTCAGCTCTACCTGGGCGGTGCAGGGCTGGCCCGCGGTTACCTAAATGAGCCCGAGCTCACACGCCAGCGCTTCGTACCCAACCCGCATGGCGTGGGCCGGCTGTACGCCACCGGCGACCGTGTACGGTTTCTGGCCGACGGCCAGCTGCAGTACATGGGCCGACTGGACAGTCAGCTCAAGCTGCGTGGCACCCGCATCGAGCCCGCCGAGATCGAAGGAGCGCTGGCCGCACACCCGGGCGTACGCGAGGCTGTGGTCATACCGCTGCAGCTGCCGGCGGTGCCCGCGTCGGCCGCGGCCCGCATGCAGTGGCGGCTGGACCAGCTGACGGCCCAGGAGGCCGACTTCCTGTACCGGTTCGAGACCGGCGAGCAAGGACTTAGGAGCACGACGATGTGGCGCAACACCCCTGACTTCGACCTCTATCTCGACATCCGCAGCCAGGGCTTCCTGGACACGCCGCGCCCGGCCCAGCGCAACTGGTTGTTGCGCCGCACGCTGGACGAAGCGGTGGACGACCTGGCCGCGCTGCAGTCCCTGGCCCAAGGCTACGTGGCCGGCGCCGCGCGCCCCGCGATGGCCGGCGACTGGTCGACGCGGCCCGCGGTCTACAGCGCCGAGCAGTTGCTGATCGATGGCCAGCAAGTGATGCAGGACTGGGAAGCGCCGCTGATGCAGGCTTTGGCGGGTGCCGCCGCCGGATCGGGGGGCGACATAGCCGAGATCGGCTTCGGCATGGGGCTGTCGGCCGGCTTCTTGCAGGACCTGAAGCCGCGTTCGCACACCATCGTCGAGTGCCACGCCGACGTGCTGGGCAGGCTTCAGACTTGGCGCCAGCGCTTGCGACTGCAGCCCGACCCAGCGCCCGATATCCGGGTAGTGGCTAGCCGTTGGCAGGACTGGGCCTTCGAACCTGCGTCGTTCGACGGCGTGTTGTTCGACACCTACCCAACAACCGAGGACGAGTTCACCAGCGAGGTAGCGCTGTCACCTAACTTTGCCGCCGGCTTTTTTGCCACGGCCTGCGCACTGCTGCGCCCAGGCGGCTTCTTCACCTACTACACCAATGAAATCGACTCTCTTTCGCGTCGCCACCAACGGCTGCTGCTAGCGCACTTCTCGTCGTTCTCGGTCAGCATCGTGCGCAACCTGAAGCCGCCACCCGACTGCCAGTACTGGTGGGCCGACTCGATGGCCGTGGTGGCCGCCGTCAAATGAGCCCCGAGCACGAGCGGCTGCTGGCACTGTGGCGTGAGCGCTGGCCCCAGCGCGAAGCGGCACTGGTGGCTTTTGTTGTTCCAAACGACGGCGTGGCGCTGGACGCCGACGAAGTGCGCAACGCCCTGACGCAAAGACTGCCCGCGACGCTGCTGCCGGCGCGAGTGGTCGTCTGCGACGAGCTTCCGCGCACGCCGGCGGGCAAGGTCGATCGCGGGGCGCTGCAGTTGCCAGCCGAAGCCGCTGCCCCGCGCCGCCCTGCGCTGGCGCCGCGGACCGCGGTCGAACAACGTTTGATGGAACTCTACGCACAGGTGCTGGGCGCACAGCCGTACGGCGTGGACGATGACTTCTTCGCCCACCTCGGGGGCCATTCGCTGCTGGCAACGCAGTTGGGGTCGCTGATACGGCAGGAATGGCCAATCGGCTTCGAGCTGCGCAGCGTATTCGAACAACCCACGGTAGCGGGGCTGGCCGGCTGCATCGAAAAGGCATTGCGCCAGGCCGCGCCGGCATTGGACAGCCAGCCCATTCCACGCCGCGCGCCGCCCGCCACGGACGATGGAACTGCTGCTTGATCGGCTGCAGGGCCCTGCCGAAGCGGCCTTTGCGTTGCTGTCCGCCGACGAAAAGGTGCGCGCCGACCGCCTGCGCGACCCACTCTTGCGCCATCGATTCATGCTGGCGCGGGCTTTTCTGCGCCGCGCGCTAGGCGCCCGTCTGGGTCGAGACCCGGACGGGCTCGAGTTCCACTACTCAGCGGGAGGCAAACCTCTGCTTGACGGCATCCACTTCAACTTGTCGCACACGGCCGATCGGCTGGCCCTGGTGATTTCGACGCGGCATCCAGTCGGTGTCGACATTGAAGTGCTGAGAGCCGTCGACGCGAGGGCCATCGCTGGCGTGCACTTTGCGCCCGCCGAAGCCGCGACACTGGCCCGCTCAGCCGAACCGCTTCCGGCCTTCTTTCGACTGTGGACACGCAAGGAAGCCGTGCTTAAGGCGCATGGCCTGGGCATCACGCACTCGCTGGCCGTTTTGCCCAAGGCCTGGGTCCGTGACTTCGTGCCGGGCATAGGCTACGCGGGCGCCCTAGCCTGGGTGGGCGACGAGACACCCCTTGCCATACGGCGCAGGCACTTGGATTCCTCCGTACTCGAAAATGCGACCTAGTCGCACTCGAAGTCAGGCAAGTGGCATCGGACTTTCGTGCGTTGCCGTCAAGCCCGGCGCCCCTCCCACCCCCAACGCCGACGCCTTGTCCTCGCTGGCGAAGCGAACAGCTGCTGGGCCCACGCGACGAGGTCGAAATCGCCCTTGGCGACCGTGAAGTGTAGTAATGTTGTTTCAAACAAGTAGTAAAACTATGACTGCGGTCCGAATTAGCCCATTGCAGCCTGTCTAAGAAGGGTCTCTGACGCACGCCTGTCATAGGCAAAGAGTAGTAAACGTGTTACTGCCAGATGTCACGGCGGCTCAACAACGCTCAGCAGATCAGGTAAGAGAGCGATCCAACGCGAGGGTGCACCTCGTTGCGGCAGCATGCGCTGCACAAGCTGCAAGGCGAAATCGTGCACCCGCGCTTCCTCGGCGACGAGTGCATCCAGGATCTGCCGGCCGTGGTCATCGCGGTGCTTGGCAGCAACGGTTTGGACATCAACGATTCTGACGAAAAGTACACGCTGAAGGCGCTGCCAGGAAGGTTTTCAGGGCTGCACCTGCTGGCGATCATGTTCACGGCGTTTCGC
>Ga0105045_10001948_pt1 | contig 17141 bp, 7 predicted proteins | sample MAT02_FD_78089 | JGI IMG/M metagenome (GOLD analysis project Ga0105045, IMG submission 78089) | Freshwater microbial communities from Lake Fryxell liftoff mats and glacier meltwater in Antarctica - MAT-02 (megahit assembly) | ecosystem: Environmental > Aquatic > Freshwater > Ice > Liftoff... | reverse complement strand
GACAGCTACGAAAAGCAAGGTAATCGCATCACGGTGCATATGAAGAAATCGGCCAGTCTCTCGTTCGAACTCCAAAGCAGCAGGGAGATGACGTTCGCGGTTCCCCTGTTGGGGCCGTTGAAGTACACGAAGATCAAGTGAGCCGCTCTGTCGACCTTCACCTCGGCCTGCGCGCCGATGCCGCCATCTGAGCAGCGGTCCCCCAGCCGCGAAACGTTGGCATCAGCCAGTTAGCGTGAATTCATGAAGTGCAGTGAGGCGTCTGTCCTCGCCGCAATAGGCAGGGAGCAACAACTTGTCGCATCAGACCATCCTCTGGACCTCCGACGGCGATCGTGGCGTTGACCCGGCGATGCTGCAGGCGCTCGCGTCCCTGGGGTTCGCCGTAATACCCGGGCAAGTGGACCGAACGCAAGAGATGGACGGCCACGTCCGTATTCTGCAAGTGTCTTCCGGGTCTGACGTTGACAGTTTGCGGCGGGCCTACGGCCGTGACCGCCGGTTGACCCTCATGATTGCCGACGACTCAGACTCTGAGTGTCTTGCACTGGACATCGTCGACGTGCGGGATGAGGTGGCGCGCGGGCCGATTTCCGCCCGGGGGCTGGCGGCAAGACTTCGTCGACTTGTCAGGCGGGATCATGATGTCGCGAAGGGTCATCTTGATGCGATCACAGGACTTGCCAATCGAAGGGCCTTCCTGAGGATGCTTCGTGACGCGATTCGGGACATGTTGCCCGGCGAAACGCGCGGTCTAGTGATCATCGACGCTGACTACTTCTCTCAAGTCAATCACGAGTACGGTCACCCTGTGGGAGACTGCCTGCTCGCGGCAGGCGCAAGCGCTCTCAGTGCAGGCGCATCTCCCGATGACAGGATCGCACGCATAGGAGGCGACGAGTTCGCGATTCTCCTCACGCGGTATGACCTTCAGACGCTCGTCCACGACGCTACGAACCTGCTTCAGCGATTTTCATCGCCGATCACTGTCCGGGGTGTAGACACCCCGTTGCGACTGGGTGGAAGTGCCGGCCTTGCCGTGCTGCACCCGCACCTGACCGAGTCCGCCGCGATGCTGCAAGCCGAAGCGGCAATGTACGAGGCCAAGGCGGCTGGGCGGGGGAGATTGCTACCGTTCGATTTCATCTCCGATGCCAACAACCAGGTTGGCGACCTGGATCTGCAGCGTTTCAACGAGGCGACGCAGAATTTCAGCGAGCGCCTCGTGAAGATGGTCAATGACATGGGACGCCGACTTGTTGAGGGCGCGCGCCGGCAGGCCCTTCAAGACTCGCTGACGGGGGCGCACAACCGCCGCTATTTCGACGAGCGACTCGCCCGCGAGATGGCTCAGGCCAAGGCGCTGCGACGGCCACTTTCTTTGGCCTTCATTGACCTCGACAACTTTCACGGCATCAATGCGACCTACGGTTGGCCCTCAGGCGACCTCGTCTTGCGCGGCTTTGCCGGGGTAGCAGCCAAGAACATTCGGCTCGTCGACTGGCTGGCCCGCTACGGCGGCGAAGAGTTCTGCGTCGTGCTCCCCGACACCGGCCTGGATGCTGCCGTCGAGGTAGCCGAGCGCGTACGAACGGCAGTGGCACAGCACGGCTTTGTCGCAACAGACGGCCGGGCTGTGACCGTGACCATTATCGTGGGCGTGGCAACGTTGACACATGAAGTTAGCACGGCACTTGAACTCGCCGTTCGCGCCGGCAAGGCTTGCCTGCGCGCGAAAGAGGGCGGCAGGAACCGCGTCGTTTCATTCGATTGATGCCTTGCCCTAGGCGATCAATGGCTTAAAAGAATGGCCGCCACTTGGATGGGGCTGCGACCGTCGTGTTGTTTGTGCGGCGTTCAGAATTTGACAGCTTGGGGCAACTGTGGCGTCCGTCGTTCACACTCGCCGGCAGCTCAAGTTCGCCCGAGTCTTTGCCGAAGTAGTGTTCTGGCGATAAGGGAGGCTTGGCCGTGGCCGCAAGTGCACAAATCACCGAGAAAAAACCCGCAGCCGGTTTGGTTGCATGGCTGGGCAGTGTTCTGCCGGGTGTTCAGCTCCAAGCTTCGGAGCCTGCGGTTACCCGCGCCGAAGTTGCGCTGTGGTTGGCTGAGGCAGTGGCCACTCAGGTGCTCTTGTCGCTGCGCACGCTGGGCAGGCCCGGTCTGCTGGTGGTCCGTTGCAGATTCCAGGGCTTTGGTGACGATCTCCAGCGCGGGCTCAAGGACTTTCTGTCCGATCAACGGCCCTGCGAGGTGTTGTCCAGTTGGCCCACTGACACCGACGAAGCCCGCATCGCGGCACGAGAGACAGTCGATGCTCTGAATGCAGGTCTCACGCGTATCTTCGTGTTGCCCCACGAGCGGGTGCTTACCGGATTCGTCCATTCCGTGGACGCCGTTTTCTGCCTCCCGAGATTCGACGCCCTCAGTCTGGGTGAGGCCTGTCGCCGCTTCTATGAGCTTCCGGCGGCGCCAGTGGTGCCCGTCGAACCCTGGGTTGGGCTGGTCTGCCCGTCCGACCTGCTCATCAGTTCGGAGGCTGCGGGGAATCCGGTTCCGGCGATCCGAGATGCAGTCAAGCGCCGCCTGAGTGAACACGACTGCAGCGAAGCTACGCCGCTGGACTCGCTGCTGGGTCTGAACGAGGTTCGCGCATGGGCGCAGGATTTGATCGAGGACATCCGCGACGCGCTGGATCCTCAGATCCAACTCAATTGGTCTGAGATCGAGCGTGCCGTCGTCTTTGCTGGGCCGCGCGGTGTGGGGCGAACCTCACTTTCCAAGGCCATCGCCAGGGCGACCAATCTGCAATGGGTCAGGGTGTCGGCGGCGAACTGGGTTATTGATACAGAGCCCTCGCGTGGGGCCTACCGCGGGGATCGGATAGCCTCACTGTCGCCGTTGGAGGAAGACTTCCACGCCGCAAAGGATCTGGCGCCAGCCCTGATGTTCATCGACGACCTGGAGAACCTTTCGGCGGACGCTGCCCGTACGCTCTGCAGGCTCATCAACGAGAACGACGGCACCAGCCCCGTGCTGGTCGTCGGCAGCACAGGCGACGACGAAGTGCCAGACCCGGACCTGCTGAAGGCGGCGGGCTTTGAACACACGGTTTACCTGCCGTTGCCTACGTCGAAGGTGCTCTCGGCCGCGCTGGGCCAGCATCTTCACGGCACTGTGCATGAGTTGAATGAGCCGCAGATCCTGCAGGCCGGCCGACTGGCCCTCGGCGAGACAATTTCCGCGATGGCTCTGCACGTTCGGCGGGCGCAGAAGACGGCACGACGCGCTGACAACCGGCCGATGCGCTTCGATGACCTGGCCGCAGCCATTCTTGAGACGCCTTCTGCCGCCACTCGGCCGAAGATCAGCGCCCGTGAGCTGGAGGCAACGGCCTACCACGAGGCCGGACATGCAGTGATGAAATTCCTCGAAGCGGAGGGTGGCAAGGACATCCAGTACGTCTCCATCGTTCCTAGGCGCATGAGCGGCGGCACTGCTTTGGGCTTCGTCATGAGCGCATCCGACGACGAGCAGTTCTCCATGTCACGTGCAGAGATCCTGGCCTGGATTCGCACTTTGCTGGGCGGTCGAGCGGCGGAAGAACTGTTGCTCGGAGCGGAGCATGTAACCACTGGCGCGGGTGGCAGTTCATCCAGCGACTTGGCCAAGGCGACCCGAACCGCCGGAATCATGATCGGGCGCTGCGGCCTGGGGGAACGCGGAGCTTTGTTATACCGACCTAACCGCCCGCATGAAGATCCTGTGCTCGCCAAGCAGACTGATGCCCTGCTGCGGGCGGAGTACGGAAAGACCGTCTCGCTTCTCAAGGAGAACTGGAGCTTGGTGGTGGCTCTGGGCGCGCGGCTCTTGGCTGACCAGGAAATGTCGGGTGACGATGTCCGAGCCACACTGCGGGGGGTGCATGCCGAGGCACCTGCCCCGCAACCATGACGGCCGGCGCGGCCCATTTGGCGCCAACTGCGCTGGTGGTGTCAGCCCTCGCAGCAGTCGCACGACACTCCTTCGCAGGGTGTCATCTCACCAGCGCCTCTTCAATCACTCGCCCGATCTGGCCCGCCAGTTCGGTGGGGGGCACGTTGGCCACCGACCGGGGGTAGTAGTGCCGCACATGGCCCGTGTCGGGCCCCAGGCCAATGGCAACGAGTTGCACGTCGCCACGGCGCTGAATGGCGGCCACCGCAGCGTGAAGGTCTTGCGGGGTTGACCGGCTGCCCGCCGGCTCGCCGTCGCTGATGACGACCAACATCTTCGTCGTGCAGGCGCGCCCGGCCAGCGCCTGTGCGGCCTCCATCAGACAGGGCCCGTCGTCGTTGCCGTTGTACTGGTTGTGGCCGCCCGGCCTGCTGCCCTCGGTCTCCAGCACCATACCGGGCAAGCGGTTCCGAACCTCCACCGACAGCCCTTCATCGAAGCTACAGAACGGAATCAGGCGGTCCTGGAACCCGTTGACTGCAAAGGGCACACCCAGTCGGCTCAACGTCTCGCACAGCAGGATGGTACCGGCCAGCGCCGCGCTGGCCTTAGGGCCACTCATCGAGCCGGACAGGTCCACCAGCAGCGAAAACGACGCGTCTTTCCTTTCGGGCAGAGTCTTGCGGTGCCACAGCTTGCGGTAGCGGCGCGGGTCGGCCTCGAATTGCATCAGCTGGCGCAGGTCAACGCGGAACCCACTGGGGTAGCCGGCCAGCTCGCGCAGCCGCTGGCGCGGCACCAGCATGTCGCGCAGTTGCTGTACCAGTTGGTCAACTTGCAGGTTCAGGTTCTGCAGGACACGGTCGTACTGGCTTTCTGGCGGCGGCAGACGCGGCACTTGCGTCGGCGGCGGTGGGCCTGCCGAACGGAAGGGGGTGCGCGACCGGGAGGCGCCGTGCCGGCCCAGCGCGTCGCCCAGGCCCTTTGGTGGCTCGAAGCTCACCACCGCCTCGATGAGGCGCATGGCCAGTTCGCGCAGGCTGGGCTTGGCGGGTTGGTGCACCTCTGCTCCACGGGCCAGCGCCAGGCGCAAGATCGTGACTGGGGGCGGGTTGCCTCCTTCCAGCGCCGCCTTTGCCTGGCTCTCCAGCGCGCGGTCTGCGGCCAGGCCAGATGCGACGTCCGCCACGTCGGCTTCCAGCAGCATTGCAGCCTGCGGAAGGATGTCTGACTCGGCCAGCTTGTAGGCGTCCAGGGCGCTCAGCCGTACGATTCGTTCCCACTCGTCCTGGGCCTGGTTGCGCTGGCCCGGCTTCAGCCGCAGTGGCACCTCATCCTGGTAGCGCCGCAGGTCTTCGTTCGACTGAGAGCCGGCGCCGAAGGCCAGCGGCGGTAGGATCTGCGTGTAGCGGTACCGGGCTTCGCGAGTGCGATCCAGCGCCTGGGCGATCTCGGCCGGCACACCCAATTGCTCGGGAGGCGGTTGCCAGTCGCGATCGCGCTCACGGGCGCACTCGAGCGCAAAGACCAGGAAGCGCGGCATCCCGCTGGCGTACTGGCGGTTCTTGAAGTCCTGACCAACAAGTTCCAGCCACGCCACCACGCCTGGGTAGCGTTGCATCATCCAGGTCTCGCAGCGCGGGTCCTCGATGGCGTTCAGCAGGCTGGACAGGCAGAGTACGGACGGAAAGTGCCCGTCGAACAGCATGTAGCGCGAGACGAAGAAGTGGCCCACCTCATGCGCCACGATGCCGGCGCAGTGGTCCATGCCTCGGCGGCGCATGGAATCTCGCGACATCAAGATGACCCGCCGCACGGGGTCAAAGGCCCAACTGTTTTCGGTCAGTTCGACGCCGATGTCGGCATCGCGGCACAGGCCCGCGGCAAGTGCCCCGAGGCCCTGAACGGCTTCTTCAGGCTTCACGCGCCAGCACGCCAAGTACCCGGGCCAATACCCGCTGCATCCAGCAACTGCACCACCGTCCCGCGTTCTTCCTCGGCCACGCGGCCCAGGTAGTAGCGCAGCACCGCCTCACGAAATGCCTGCGTGGCGTCCGTGCGATGGTCAATCGACCGTGCCAGGTAGCCCACGACGCTGAGCAACCCCCGGCGCGTGAACACCTGGCGTTCCTTGCGGCGTGCGCCGATGCGCGGTGCGCCCTGGGCACCGCCACTGGACGCCTTCTCAAGCCCGGCGTGGAAAAGTGCCAAGGCGGCGAGCAGTTCACCGGCATGGGGGTGCTCCGCCACCTGGGCAAATGGCGCGCTATCGGTGAAACCCGCGTAGGGCACGCCCAGCATCCTGAGGGCTGGCTGCTCGCCAAACACCAGCCGACGCAGCATCGTTCGGTATTCAGCCTCACTGGGCTTGGGCACCAGGCGATAGCCGCGCCAGCGGTCACGGTAGGCGGGGCTTAGCACCGAACGGCCCGCGTATTCAGCCGGGTTCATGGTGGCGAAGATCCGGAAACCCGCGTGCACGGGCGTTCCGCCCCAGCCGACCACCGAGTTGTCGTGCTCGGTCAGCACGATGTACGGGTCGAGCTCCAGCACCGAGTTCATGCGCTCCAGGATCTGCGGCTCGGCCAGGTTCACCTCGTCCCGCAACACCCACCAGCCCTTCTTCATGGCCTGCACCACCAGGCCGTCCTGCCAGCGCCACGGATGCGTGCGCATGCCCTCGTTGGCCATGATTTGCTGCACCTCCAGGCCGCTCAGGCGTCGGCCTTCGGTTTCAGCGAGGCTCAGGATCATTCGCGTTTCGGGCTGCAGCAGGTGCTCCCCGGCCTGCATCTCCTGGAGGTTTACCGGCAGGTCGGCGCTCAGGTGCTGGGGCACGAAACGCCCCACCAGTTCGCCGGTGTCGGTCTGCCCGTTCAGATTGATGCGCACCACCGGCTGGCCGAGCAGCGAAGCCAGGAAGAGGATGCTGCTGGTCTTGGATGTGCTGGTTTCGCCCTCCAGCAGGCAGGGCTCGTTCAGTGAGACGCTCAGTGCCAGGTGCGACAGAGTCTCGGCGGTCGGCTGGTCGATACAGAAGTGCGCAAAGGCATTCGCATCGGGCGCAAAGGCGTGCCAGGGCGGCGGTTGGCGGGGCAGCCACACCTGCCCGATGCGCACACGCTCGGCCTGCACCTCGATGAAGGGGCCAGGCGCGGCATCGGCTCGGTCTTGCACGGACGGGAACCACTGCTCCAGGTCCGCAACCGGCACCTCCGCCTTGCCGTTGGCGGGCGGCAGGAACAGCGACAAATCAGTGTCGTGGGCGCGGAAGGATCGAAGTGCGGTCACGTCAGCGCCGAGCACCTGACGGGCGGCATCACACACCTGCTTGACGACGCCCGCCGCTACCGCGCCGTACTTTAGCTGCGGCCGTTTCACGTCCTCCACCTCAGGCGTTTCGATCTGGAAGCCCCTTGAGGCCAAGGTGTCCAACAAGGGCTGCCAGGTATCCGGCTCGGGGCAGTGCAGTTTCACGGTGAAGCGGGATGGCGCCGACATGTCTTGCTGCAGGCGGCCATCGGCAACGCCGGCCACAGGCAACCAGATCCAGATGTCGGCGTCGTCATCGGTAAAGGTGGCGCCGTGGTCCAGCGCCATCCCAGCCGGCGCGGGCATAGCCGCCATCGCGGCGGATACTTCATCGACAAGTGCCTGTGTGACTGCCGGCGCCGTGGCGGCAGCGCCCCACTGCAGCCTGAAGCCCGCCAGCCTCTTGTGATCGGAGAGTTCCGCGATATTGATGTCGACGAAGCCCCTGGTGTGCAGCCGGTCCCTAAGGCTCTCTGCCGTGGCCGGGTCGTCGCTGAGAATGGTGACGGCGAAGCGCTCTGGGAAGGGGCCGTCATAGGCCCGCATCCGACCGTCAAGGGCTCTGCGCACCGGCATGAATAGGATGGCTTCGCTCTCGGTGGCCCAAGACAGGTCATTGACGATGCGCAGAGGAAAGCGCTGGGCGTCGACGCCCTTGGAGGCAAGAAATTCTGTCAACAGGATCTGCAGGCGTGGCAGATGCGAGGCGTCCATCCGGGTGGCGAGAGGCCCTGCCAGGACCTTGAACTGTTCCGCATCGGACTCATCTACTTCATTGAAGAACGCCGCTTCTGTTCTAACGCGAGACAAGCCCAGGGCCTGGACTCGCTGCTTCAATTCTTCGGCCATCACCGAATCGTCGCAACGGATCACGATGCCGATACGCGATTCAAGTGTCAGTGCTGCCTTCGCCGGGTCGGGAATCCTGACTAGCAATTCACCCTGCGACACCCGTTGCAGAACGTTGGCCCGCACCGGGTAGCCCTTCTTCTGAAGCATCCAGCTCAGAACCTGCCAGGCTGGAGTTGCCACCTCGGCATCGACGTCCATGACGGCCTCGTGGCAGTAGCGGATATCGGCGCCCGCCACTTCGAAGCCCAACTGCATGCCGACAAGTTCACGCAGCTCTGCCAGTGCTTCTGGGCTCTCTGCCGCCAGGTAAGCCGTCTTCTCGCCGAGCGACTCGGTCCAGGCCACAGTGACCACCGCGTCGCACCCGGTCAGTGAGGCATCTTCAAGGATGTCGGGCCTGATCGGCTTGAGCACCTCCATCAGCCTGAGCACCTCGGCTGCGGGCAGGCCGGGCCGATGGTGGAGATGGAAGCCTGTGAGTTCGACGGTTGAGGACACCGATACCGATGCGCCGCAGCGCGCCTCGAATTCAGCCGCGAGTGCGTAGGCGAAAGTCGCGAGGGGAGAACAAACTCGGATCTGCATCGGGTGCTTTCTGTTTGTAGATGGCCTGTCGCATTGCAGTCGTGTGGCTATGAAAAAGTGCCGCATTGCGCAGGGCCTTGCCAGCATGCATTCACTGTCCAGCCAGCCACCGAAGGGGCACAAATCGACTTGGGAGAGAGAAGTTGATCCCGTACGTCTAGGCCAGGGCTATCAGCCCAGACGTCTTCCGGCCGCGAACCGAACCTGCTCTCTGGCATTGCTGTCATCGGACCGCCGGCCATCAAGTTGAGCCGTTGGCGGTCCAACTCAGCTATGCCGATGGCAACCGTGTGAACTAGCAGGCATGCAGGTTCGGCGGAGTCGTGCAGTGACGAGCGGATGACGTGCCGTCTGTCGCAAGCCGCTAATCCACGGAGATAACGGCCACACTCGTTCCGGCAACAAGCACTTGTCCGTCGGGCCATGCGCCCGCCATCTCACCCGGACTGTTACCAAACCAAGGGAGTGCCGCGCTTGGCGCTTCTTGTGGCGGGCCTGCCTGCGCCCAGAGGTCGATTGATGAAGCCCCGACGCGGGCAATAGGGTGACATATCGGGCCATCCGGAGACTCGTCGCCAAGCCCGTCCAGCAGGAATGCACGACTCCTGTCCCTGACAACGATTTGGTCTTGCTTCGAGTCGAATGCCTCCCAGGTTGGCCGGTGAAGGCTGCTAAGACCGCTTCGGTCGAGGTTCATTGTCTTTCCCGTACGAAGGTTTCTAAGTTCAACCCCATCTTCTCGATGCCATCGGGCCAGCCATCCATGCGGCAACATCAGAACATCATCGCATCCGCTGGGTGATTCAAGCAGCAGACCGGATAGAAGGTCCCAATGGCAGAGCTTGGACTCACCCTGTGACCAAGACCAAAGTGTTCCATCGAACGCCTGAAGGACTTTGGTGATGGATTTGTCATGCATCTGAAACGACAGGCGCAGTCGGGTTCCGTCGGGACCCAAAGTCTCGCAGGACGCGCCGTTCAGTTCCAGAGTGGGCGAGTTCTGGCCAGGGTTCAGTACCAAGATGCGACGGTTCGCCAGCCAGGCGACTACGCGGCCATCGTTAAGACCGCGGGCACCGCATGCACGATCCGGCAACGGGACGATGAGCGGTTGGTCAGGTGCGTTGAGTTCCCAGAGACGCACTTCGCAGGCGTTCTCGAACCATGCCAGTACACGCGAGTCCAGCGTCATGCAGGCGCCGGCTATAAAGCCTTTGCGGGGTCTGATCGCTGCGATCAGCTCCAGGCTGTCCTTGTGCCGTACCTGAATCCGGTCTTCGTTCCAGAGCAGCAGGTGATCCGGCGCCGAGGCATCAACTTTATCGGCGCCGTTGATCAGCGGGGGATGCAGCCCGGAGCTGGTGCCCAACGCAGGTTGCCAAAGTCGGATTTCCGAGTTTTGGCCCCACAGCAGGATTCGATCTCGGTCGAGCGCAATGGCATTCAGCAAACCTCGCGACGGCTCAGCTGAATTTTTGGACGGCGACGAGGCGGCAACGGTGGAGGAAATTCGAAGATCGGCGGCAGCGCTCCAACTGGCAATCTGACTGCCGCCCAAGAACTGCACACCATTGACCCATTTGGAATGCTGGACTTCGCAGATCTTCGCGCCAGACAAAGCATCGACGATGATTACGCGACAGTAGGAGTGTTGCCCGATGTAGATCGCCACCTCCCCCGCTGGGCCTGATGCTATTCCCCTCACCACATCAGCGTCTAAATCCAAATCGATGGTCTCGATCTGACTATCAGCCGGATTCCAGATCTGCAATTTCGATTTCGACACCATGACCACCCGCCCGTCCGCCAACGGCAGCGGGGCCGGGTGTTTGTCAGGAGCCCGCTCTCTTGCCAGGATCACGGACAGGTCGGCCGCGACTAGCAGCAGCTCGCCGCCGCTGCGCAGCAGAAAGCTGCCGTCTGGCCGCTGGACGGCCGCGCTGCACGGCACATCGATCGACGCCACGACATCCAGGCGACCTGATGCATCTGCTTCCATCAGTTGGGTCGTTGACTTGCTATCCCATACCAGGACCTGACCGGCCTTGATGGACAGCGCCCCGGTGCATACGCTGGTTTCGACACTCCAGCCTGTTGACGTGTCCGTCGCGAGATGCACGGTGTCCTCACCCATCAGCAGCATCAGACCATCGCCACCCGCGATGCACCTTTGAATGCCTTCAGGCCCCGCAAATGCGGTGGGATTTCGGAGGGAATCGATTGGCCAAACTCGAAAACATCCATCCAGTGACCACGACATCAAATGATTGATCCCAACTTGGCAGACGCCTTGAACGCCTAAAGGCTGGACGCGGGGGCGATGGTCGGCGCTGACCTGCACCACGCCGTCATGGATCGACCATATGGACAGGGTCCCGTCCCGCGACCATGAGACGCAGCGGACTTCATCGAGACGCAGAACGCCGACCACCTGTTCGCCGTGGATTGTCTTGTGCCACCTTGCCTTGCCGGTCTGGGTGTTCCAGAGCGCCACACTTCCGTTGAATTCCCACGACAGCATGGCATTGGGGGCCGTCTGGATCGCGCCCATTACGAGGCTCTGAGCGTCCAGCATCAATGCGGGTTGCTCTCGATTTCCGTACAAGGCCATCGTCTTTGGGTACGGCCAGCTCACCCATCCTGCAGCCTCGTACGACCTCATCGACACGTGCGGGAAGCTGCCTGCAGGTTCATCCGCTGCCAGCTGCAGCAGGATTCGGTGTGCCGACCACCCGGGCGCGTGGCGACGCAGAAAGTGGGCTGATCGCAGGACAAACGCAGACCACGTACCCAGTTCGGCGTGAAGGGGAAAGGCGGTTTGCGCTGTATCCAAGTCCAGAAGCAAGTCGTCTGTTCGATTTGCCGCGCACTTCGCCATGCAGAAGCCGAAGTCGGTCAGCAGCGTGGCTGCATCTTCGTATCGACCGGCCCGGGTCAACTGCCAAGGCTCTTCCATCACGCGCCGCAGGGCCGCACTGTTCTGTTTGCCGCCGACATCGGTCTGCCTATAAAGATCCTCGCTCTGCGGCGCCGCGGCCCGAAAGACTTCGGCCAGGATGCCGTGGATGTACGGTGCCACACGGCTGCTCAGCAGTTCCCGCGAGAGCACCTCCTGGAACTCTCTGTGGAAAAAGCGCAGGACGATGGTGCCGTCAACCGCGGCTTCGGTCAGGTAGCCGTCCAGATCGAAGCGCAGCCGCGACCACAGGATGGGCGGCAGCAGGCTCGCTTCGGCCCACTGCATATTGCCGCCGCGCTTGATCTCGGTGCGGCTGAATTCCTCTCGCACATCCGCGTCTTGTCCCAGCGCCCGCGCGAGTTCGTCCTCTGCCAGGCCAAAGCGGCTGGCCGCAATGTAGGCCAGTGCCCGGCGCGTGAAGACTTCGGGGTGGCGCTCGGTGTGCACCAGACGGTGCAGAAGGTGGTGCACCATGCCGTCCACGCTGTCAGGCAGCGGCTGGGGCTGCGCGCCCGAGTGCCAAGTCCTGGCTTCCTCATAGGCCAGCTTCATCCACAAGGGGTTGCGGCTCTTCGCGAAGGTCTTCATGACCGTACTGCGCTGTGCCGGGGTCAGGTCTCTGCCCGTTGCCGGTTCCACCCCGGCGTTGAAGCGCGCCTCGCGGCTGCTGGCCAACCAGGCGCTGAGCATGGCCGCGCCGTCTGCAGCACTCATGCGAGGAATGTCCAGCACCGGGGCGTTCAGCCTGGCCAGCGCGGCGGAGGTGGCCGTGCCCTCGCGCACACTGATGACCAGGCGCACATGCGGCGGCAGCTGCTCCGGCAGCCAGCGAAGGTCTGGCGCGCCGCCCGTGTCGGCCAGCTGATCCAGCGCGTCCAGAAACAGGCATAGCGGGCGCTCAGACGGCAGTTTCGACAGCAGCGCCTTGAACTGCCGCGCTGGGCGCGATGCTTCGTCGCCGTCTACCTCGGGAATGGGGCAAGCGCAGGTGCGGCTGATGTCCTCGATGAGCGAATCCAGCAGCGTGGGCAGCGATTCGCTGCCGGGCACGCCGCCGATGAAACGGGAGATGATTCTGTCGCGATCGCTCTGGCCCGGGCCCGCTGTCTTCGCGGCGAGTTGGCTGACATGTGCCAGCAGGGCCGACTTCCCCGTGCCGCCGCCGCCTTGCACGATCAAGGGGCTTACCGGACCCTTGCGCTGCAGGTAGGCCTGCATGCGCCGTACCAAGGCCTTGCGGCCGCTGAAGTTCAGGGCACGTGCCTGAGCAAACTTCTCATGCTGTTCGGCGCGCGCTTGCCATGCTGGCTTGGCTTCCAGCGAGGCAAGCTCACGCTCGATGAGCTCGACCTGGTGGCGGTAGAAGGTTTCGCCAAAGGCGGCCAGATGGTCTTGGCTCGGGCCCTGCCCGGTCCAGCAGGCGGGCAGGTCGTGCACGTGGCCAGGCAGCTGGTGGCGCAGTTGCGCCTCGAGCTCAAGAATCCTTTCCTGTGCGCCGACGACCGGGGCAATGGCGTCCTTGTCCCAGTCCATGTATGCGGTGGCCGAACCGTCTCGGGGCAAATGCTCAAGCCGCCGCACGTAGACGTGCACATGTTCCGCCGCACCGGCAGGCTCCAGGGCCCCGAGCACGATTTCCTGGTGCGTGGCCGAGCTGAAGTAGGGCACCCGTTCCGCGTCGCTAAAGCCTGCCCTATCGACCGCGATGCGCAGCGACTTCAAGGCCTGCTTTTCGGCAGTGGCGGCCTGTGCGTCGAGGCGGCCATCGCCAGTGCGTTGCTTGATCCTGTACACCGGCGGCTCGGCGTTTCGGTCTGGCTCTTTCTCGTAGGCTCCTCTGATGGAGCGGCGGTCCTGCGCCGGCGTGAGGCGCCCCATCAGGCGCTGCCAATCGTCGACCGTGATGCGCGCTGGGATCGGCTCCCACCCGTAGCGGTCGCCCAGCAAAGCCACGAAGTTGGGGCGGGGCGAGAGTTCCTGGCTGCGGCGTATCTCCTCCAGGCAGATACGCATGGTCTCGTGATGCTTGCGCGCGGTGGAGCTGATACCCCAGCGCAGGTCCACGGCCTGGAACCGAACACCGCGATCGGCGCAGAACTGCTCGAGTTTCGGGAACACCTCGTTCTGCAGCAGCAGACGTTCAGCGGCAAAGTCGCCGAAGGTAGAGCTGATGAAAAGACGGAAGGTACGGTTGTGCATAGCGGGTGACGGTGGGTTGGCCAGGCGCCTATGCAATGGGCAGCGAGTGCGGCCGCACCAGCATGTGCCACCCTTCATGTTCTTCCAGGATCTGCGTGAGCGCCTGGCCAACGATCGCCTTCAGTTTGTCGGTGCGCGTAGCCGCGTCGGGCTCGGCGAGGGCGGCGTCGATGTCACGCCCAAGTGCGGTGAGCGCATCCTTGAGTTGACCCGACAGCAGTTCCATGCGGCTCGACTCCGACTGAAAAAGCGCGCCGTGCAAGGCTGCGCCGAGTGCCGGAAAGAAGACGGTGGCCACCGTCAGCCAGGCGGAGTGGATGAACAAGTGGGCCAGGGCTGCCAGCGCGGTCAGCACGAACAGGCCCTCGGTGATGGCGTGGACGTTGTGGTTGAGCCGGTGACTCTCTTCGTTCACCCGCGATTGGTAGACCACCTGCCTGGCGAGTACGTCTGCAACCCATCGACCGTAGGCATTGCCGAAGTCGGGCCGATGCCAAGCGGCGGCCAATGCGGTGCGCGCCTGCGGCTCCAGATCGCCGCACATCTTCTTCACTCCAGTCGCGTCAATAGCGCCGTGCACGTTCACATTGAACACCCGCTCGTACCAGTTGGCCTGCGTTCCTGCGGCATCAAAGTTCACCAACGGTGCCAGCACAGGAAGGTAGTGAGTCAGCTCGGCTTGCGCGCGGGCATGCAACCACTTCTCTCGCCAACCCGACTTGTTGCCCTTGTGATAGAGCCAGGCCACCGTCCCGATCACGGCAATCTCCAGTACGCCCCACATCCCGGCCAACCTGCCAAGCGGGTGGCCGGGCACATCCCACTGCAGCGCGATTGGCAAGGCCGCGCACAGCACGGCCAGGGCGCTGAGCAGGTAGATCGCCCAGAAGGCACTGCGGTATCTATCACCCGCTGCGTCGGCTTCGTTGCGGAGCTGCCTGTAGCTGGCACTGGCTGTCGCATGGAGGGACTTGAGTTCGTCGGGCACCAGGTCATCCGACTTGGAGCGAACGCTTCGCGACTGGGCCTTTCCCCAATGCAATAGCAGCACTTGAACAACGAGCTTGTGAAACGGCATGGCGACTTCTTGGTGTCAAAAGGGATGGGGGAAAGCGAGCACGGCAACGCCTGCAATCAGGCGGCTTCGTAAGTACCGCTGAAGATGTCTTGTGCGACGACTCCGTTGCTGCCGTCGCCGTAATCAAGCATCCAGTCGCCAGGCTTACCGGTCAGGGTGGCGCCTTTGGACGTAGTGACGCTGAACTCAAGCGCCATCTGCAGAGCGAGCACGACCTTGGGCTTGGCGAGGTAGCTGCCGGACTGCCCTGCCTGAAGCGGCGGCACTGGCGCGTACTTGTCGTGGAAGCGTGCCCGCGGCACTGGCCAGCGCTCGCCACTGATGCCCGTGATGATGGCGTCGCCTGCGTCTGCGGGAACCGGTCCCTCCAGAGTCGTCACCGTCATCGAGACTTGCGCAAATTCCACCTGCACGGGGATCGGGCGTTTGCGGACTCGCAGCGCGAGGGGGTGGCGCGAGAGTCCGGTCTCAGTCCCGTCGGTGGTTGGCATCTGGGGTGGGTGCGGTTCAGGATTCATGGTTACAACCCGCAATGCGCTTGGCTTTGCTGTCAATGTCAGTGGTGGCGGGCGCGGCGACAAGAGTCGACCCACCGCGGGGTGAGGGGGTAGGCTTGATCGCCGAGTTCAGGTACTCCGCCGTCGCCTTTTCCTTGCCCATGGCGGCCTGCATCTCGGGAGTGATGGGCAGCCAGCCATCCAGAAGCCTTTCGACCAGGTACCGGCGGTGCTCAATGCCCTTGATGCGGTCGTCGAGCGTCCCGTTGCATTTGAGTCTGGCCGCCACAAGTCTTTGATGATCTTTTTCCTTCCGCCGTGACCAGAGGTTCCACTCGCTGTCGCCCGGCTTCCTGAGCACGCCCGAGGTTTTGTCGTCTTCCATCCCGGGATAACTTTCGCCGTGCGAAAGCAAGCCTTCGAGTGACCGGAAGGACTTAAAGCCCGAGTTGTGTGCCACTTGATCCTCGAAAGAGGAGGCCTGCCCCTCCACACGAATGGGCGACCCGTAAAAGCACGCGACAACCCTCACGCCTTGGTCGACCGTACAGCCGGTGGCCCGCTCCAGTCGTGTTGCCTGGCGCGCTGCCATGGCCGTGCGTACGGTGTCATCGCCTGCAACAAGCACGATGGCAAATCTCTTGCGCATCGTCTGGGCCTGTTGCCAAAGACCGAGTGGCAGGCTTTGTTCGTCCACGTCGAAGGGCGTGACTTGCGCCAGCGGCAGCATGGCCTGTACCGTGTTGGCTGGCGGAAGGCTGGCGTTCAGCGTCGGATATTCGTGCTGTAAGTCGGCCCATTGCTGCGCGGCGTTGCTGCCGAACCACGAGATCTGCACCGACTTGGCCGGGTCTTCGTGCAGAACCAGATGCTCGATGGCGTGCAGGACGATGGCTCTTGCGCAGGCACCCGTGCCCAACACGGCCAAGTGCAACGGCGCGTCTTCGGGCGATGAGAATTCCGGGCCATAGGTCTGAAAGAGGCGGCGCGCTGCCAGTCTCTCGGCATCGAAGTATTCAATACGCGCCGCATGCTTGGGTTCATCGGACGCGCCCGTCGTGCGCTTGAAAATTTGTTCGGCTGCACGAATCATGTGGCGGCTCTTCATGTCTACAAGCCACCTCTGGCTTGGGGGCAGTGTTGCCGCTGGCAATTGGGCCAGCGTGCGAAGCACCCTCAGGTTGGCCTCATCGCTGCCGCATGTCACCCAGACTCGCATGGCACCGCGAACGCCGGCTTGCACAAGCACTTTGCTTTCTTCAGCGTTCCCGGCTATCGGTCGCAGGATCTGCGGATCATTTAGCTTGGCCAGTGCGCAGTCCGCCTTTTCGTCCAGCCATCGCACCTTGGCTGCTGGATCGCCTTGCAGCGTTGCCGCAACAATCCTCGATGCCTGCCGCCCGCCACCGATGAACAGGTCGGTGGCAGAGCCGCTGTTGTCGGGCTTCCAGTTCATGGCAGCCTTGACGCCACGTTCAAGCATGGCCCCAGCGCCGCTCAATGCGGCCACAGGCGCGAGAAAGGCGGCGATCCAGGTCCACTCGTTCTTGAGGCCGTCAGGACCGATCTGCAGCAGAAACAACTGCAGAGTGCGCAAGACGGCCGATGCCGCAGCCACGCCTGGTTCTGCGGGCGGATCGAGCCAGAAGCCCACAAGGCCTAAGCCCAATGCCAATAGCGCCATCGATACGGCCCACTTTTCCAGCAGGCTCAAGCCCGACCG
>Ga0105045_10001947_pt1 | contig 17141 bp, 16 predicted proteins | sample MAT02_FD_78089 | JGI IMG/M metagenome (GOLD analysis project Ga0105045, IMG submission 78089) | Freshwater microbial communities from Lake Fryxell liftoff mats and glacier meltwater in Antarctica - MAT-02 (megahit assembly) | ecosystem: Environmental > Aquatic > Freshwater > Ice > Liftoff... | reverse complement strand
GGTCGGTCGGCCCGGCGGCGCACAGCGCGGCGAGGTCCGACACGCGACCGCAAGGAAAGTTTTCCGGTACCACCTGTGCCTTTGCGGGTGGCCCCGCCAGCAATAGCCCGGCGGCCAGGACCGCCAGCTTGCTTGCTCGTGACCTCGCTTCTTCCCCTATCTCATCCGCCGATTTTGGCGACTGACAGCCTCGATGGGTTTTGCCCCCGAGCCAAGATGCAGCTTCTGGTCATCGCACGAAAAGTGCCATGACGGGACTGCCGGCACACCATCCTCGGCCGCGCCGACGGCTTGAGGTGACGCAGGCTTTCGCCAATAACTGATGCCCGGGCATCTTCATCGGTCACCGGCGCGCCGAAAAGGGGTTGGCGGCATGCAGTTCCATAGGACCCCGATGGAAGGGGCCCATCTGGTCGAGCTGGACCGGCTGGAAGACAGCCGCGGCTTCCTCGCGCGGATGTTCTGCGAGCGCGCCTTCGCCGAAGCGGGCCTGGAAAGCCGCTTCGTGCAGGCCAACAACTCGGCAAGCTGGCGCAAGGGCACATTGCGCGGGCCACACTTCCAGGTGCCGCCGCATACCGAGGTCAAGCTGATGCGCGTCATCCGCGGCGCGATCTTCGACGTGATCGTCGACGTCCGCCACGGCTCTGCCAGCTTCGGCAGGTGGTTCGGCGTGCGACTCGACGACACCGGCCGCAAGATGATGTACGCGCCCCGCGGTTTCGCGCACGGCTTTCTCTCGCTCACCGACGATGTCGAGGTGATCTACATGTCGAGCGCCTTCTACGCGCCCGGCGCGGAGCGTGGCGTGCGCTTCGATGACCCCAATGTCGGTATCGAATGGCCGATCCCGCCGACCGAGGTTTCCGACAAGGATCGCGCCTGGCCGGATCTCACCCCGGCGCAGGCGATCATCACCGCGTGAGGCGCCGATGAGCGTCATCGTCATCGGGGCCGGCGGGTTCCTCGGCGGCCATCTGGTCGCGCATTTTCGCGAGCGGCAGCAGGCCGTGCACCCGCTCAGCTATCGCCCCGACCAGCATGGGCCGTTCCTCGAGGGCTTTCGCGCCCTGCTGGCCAGTGCGCCGCCCGCGGCGGTGATCCTGGCCGGCGCATCGCAGAATGGGCGCGATGATCCGGCGAGCCTGGCCGAGCTCGCGCTGTCCAACATCGTTCTGCCCGCCGCCATCGCCGCACTGCTGCGCGATCACGCGCCGGAGTGCTGCCTGCTGACCTACGGCACCTCCTGGCAGACCGGTGAGAGCGGCGCGGTGGAGCCGTTCAACGCCTATGCGGCGTCGAAGACGGCGGCCGAGGCGATGCTCGATCATTTCGCGCTCGCCGGCGTGCGCTCGGCCACGCTGCGGCTGTACGACACCTACGGGCCGGCAGACCGGCGCAACAAGGTGGTGAACCTCATCGCCGATGCCATCGCCCGGCGCAGCGACCTGCCCATGTCCTCGGGCGGGCAGGTGATCGAGCTGGTGCATATCCGCGACGTGCTCGCCGCCACCGACATCACGCTCGACCTGCTGCGCAGCAGCGAGCCCGGGCGGCATCGCGTCTTCGCCTTGCGCTCGGGCGCGCCGGTGACGATCCTCGAGGTGCTCGGCGTGATGCTGCGACTGGCCGGCCTCGACGGGGCCGAGTTCATCCGGCCCGGTGTCTATCCCTATCGCCCGCGGGAGCGGTTCGCGCTGTTTCCCGATACGCTCACCCCGCCGGGCTGGCGTCCAGCCGTCACGCTCGAAGACGGGCTGCGCGAGTTGCTGGAGGAGCGACGCGGCCGTTGAGGTCAGATGAATCGCTCAGGGACGTCGAGCAGGACGAGCCGCCGCAGCAGATCAGCCGCCGCCGCCGCCGGTAATGCCGCGAGGTCGCCGGGCATGGCCTCCATCCCCCCGAGATCTGCCGCGGCGATGATGCCGGCGACGACGGGGTGGATGCCCTCGCGCGGCACCAGCCGGCCACCCTGCTGCACCAGCGCCGGATTGACGATGAGCCGCGTGTGCCGCGCCGCGATGGCATGGGCGATGCCGCCGGACGTGCTCGGCCCCTGCCCGCCCCGCCAGCCGACCAATGACAACGAGCGCTGCGCCGCCAGGTTGTCCGACAGCGCCGGATCGGCAAGATCAAAGCCGTCGGCCGTGGCCATGCTGCCGATCAGGCGATCGTTGCGGATCAGGCGCGGCGACCAGCCCTCGAACAACCCCATATAGCCGTCCGGCGACAACGGCTCGCCGGCGAAGGGTTCGGGGAACAGCCCGTTGTGGATCTGGGCGAGCACCATCATTGCCTCGGGCCGTGTCACGCGCTCCAGTTCCTGCGCCAGACGCTGCTTGGCGTGGACGAAGTGCAAGGTGTCGCTCATCACCACGGCCGCGAAGGCGCCCGGGGCCAGCGGCAAGCCGCGCTCGACATCGGCGCAGACATACAGCGCCTCCGGCGCCATGAAGCGCCTCGCGGCGTAGAGCTGGGCGAAGGCGTGGTCCACCGCGACGATGGCCCCAGGCCCAGCCCGCCGCGCCAGGAGGAAGGTGCTGTGCCCGCAGCCGGTGCCGATCTCCAGGATCGGCGCACCGTGCGGCAGCAGCCCGGCAAGGCCCACGATCGGCAGGAAGGTTCTGGCGCTGAAGCGGTAGGCGAACCAATCCGGATACAACCCCGTGCTGTGCCGGCGCACGAGCTCGGTGAAGCTTGACTGTGGCTGGCGGATGGCGCCGCCATCGGCCAAATGCGAAAGCGCCACGCCCAACCACACCGACTCCGGCGCCAGGGCCGTGACCTCCCGCGCGACGCGCCGGCGCAGCCGCGGCCCAAGCGCGAAGGTGGGCCAGCGCAGCACCACTCGTTCGGCGGCGTCGTGCTGCCCGGCGCGGAGCAGGGCGACGAGTTGCCGCCGCAGCGGGTCGTCCACCAGCCGCGGAATGCCGAGCAGCACCGGATAGGCCAGCGCGGCGCCCACCAGCAGCGCCTGCCCCTCGGCCAGCGCCTCCACCACCAAGGGCGAGCCGTCCACCGGACAGCGCAGGAAGGGCGTGAGCCGGGGCGACAGGCCGGCGGCGTCGGCGTGGCCAATCATGCTGCGCCCTCAGCCCGCCGAGGGCAGGAATTCCGCGTGCTGGTTGGCGAAAATCTCCTGCGCGCGTTCCAGCTCGCCGGCATTGCCGAGATCGAGCCACACCGCGTCCGGCGCATAGGCGCGCACGTTCCGCCCCTGCTCGATCAGGCGCAAAACCAGCGTCGGCGCGTCGAGGTAGCCGCCGGCGGGAATGACGTTGCGCACGCTCGGCGAATAGACGTAGATGCCCATGCTGGCCGCATAGGTCTTGGTCGGCTTCTCGTCATAGCCGGTGACGCGGCCATCGTCATCGATGCTGAGCACGCCAAGCTCGATGCGCATGCGGTGCTGCACCACGCCGACGGTAAGCTCGGCGCCGCTCTCGACATGCGTGCGGTACATGTCGGCGAAGTCCAGCGTTGTCAGGAGGTCGCCGTTCATGACGATGAAGGGCTCTTCCAGCCCCTCGATGCTGCCGACGGCGCCGGCGGTGCCGAGAGGCTCCTCCTCGGTCAGGTAGCGGATGCGGATGCGCCTGGAGATGGCGCTGTGGTCGAGGTAGCTGCGGATCAGCGGGCCGAGATAGCCGATCGAGATCACCACCTCGCTCACGCCGGCGCGTTCGAGTTGGCGCAGGATGATCTCCAGGATCGGCACCTCGCCCACCGGCATCAGGGGCTTGGGCAGCACCGTGGTGAAGGGGCGCAGCCGCATGCCCTTGCCCCCGGCCATGATCACCGCCTTCATGCGCGCGCCCTCCCTTCAAACATGGTAGCCGGCCTCGACAAGGAAGCCAGGATGGGCCCGCACCCAATCCACCGTCGCGGCGATGCCCTGTGCGAAGCTGTGTCGCGGGCGCCAGTCGAAAAGCCGCTCGGCCTTCCGCGCATCGGCGATCAGGCGAACGACCTCGCTGGCGGCGGGGCGCAACCGCGTAGGCTCCTCGATGATCGGCAGGTCGCGCCCGACCACGCGCAGAATTACCGCAGCGGCCTCGCCGATCGAGATCTCGTGGCCGGTGCCGAGGTTCACGCTTTCGCCGAGCGTCGCGGGCGATTCCGCCACGCCGAGGGCGCCCTCCACGGTGTCCGCCACGAACAGGAAATCGCGCGTCGGCGTCAGTGCGCCGAGCCGGATGCGCTCCCCGCCCAGCGCCTGGGCGATGATCGTCGGCAGCACCGCGCGCGCGGGCTGGCGCGGGCCGAAGGTGTTGAATGGCCGGCACAGCGCAACGGGCGTGCCGAAGGAGCGGAAATAGCTCAGCGCCAGCGCATCGGCGGCGATCTTGCTGGCGGCGTAGGGCGATTGTGCCTGCAACGGGTGCGCCTCATCGATCGGCGCATAGATCGCGGAGCCATAGACCTCGCTGGTCGAGAAGGCGACGAGCTTGGCCACGCCATGCCGCCGGCAGGCCTCCAGCACATGCGCCGTGCCGGTGGCGTTGGTCTGCATCACATCGAGCGGATGCACATAGGAATAGGGGATGCCGATATGCGCGGCGAGGTGGAACACCACCTCCTGCCCAACGATCGCTGCATCGACGCCGGCGGGGTCCTTGAGGTCGCCCATGGTGATGCGCAGCGCCGCGCGCGCCGGCTTCGGCAAATCGTCGATGGCGCCCGCCACGCCGCGTGAACTGTAGCGCGTGAAGATCGAGACCTCCGCCCCGCGCACCAGCAACGCCTCGCACAGATGCGAGCCGATGAAGCCCGCGCCGCCGGTGACGAGCACCTTCTTGCCGGTCCAGAAACTCATCCGCCCTGTCGCTCCGTCCCTGTTGCGAGTCCGCCGGCGGCGCACAGCATGTCCGCCAACGTTTTGGCCAGCTTGATCTCCGCGCGCCAGCCCGTCACCTGCGCGATGCGCGAGGGATCGCCGAATTGGATCGAGGGCTGGTCCGGCCGCAGCCGGGCCGGGTCCAGAATCCACTGGAAGGGCCGGGCACTGACGTGGCGCAGCGTCTCCAGCAGGCGCGCCACCGCGACCGGGCGGCCGGTGCAGATGTTGAACGCACCTGGCTGACGCCGCGCGGCGAGCAATGCGATGGCCCGCGCCACGTCTCGCACGTCGATCCAGTCGCGCTCGGCACTGACATCGCCGAGCTCGATACGCGCTGGCCCCGTGCCCGGCGCGGCCACCAACTGCTTGATGAAGGTCGCCGGCACGAGATGCTCGCCCTGCCCCGGCCCGATCACGTTGAACGGCACGGCAAGCGTCACCGTGAGGCCGGTGGCGCGGCCGAACTCCAACGCCAGCGCGCCGGACGCCGCCTTCGAGATGCCGTACAGGCCCACGGGACGGCAGGCATCCTCCTCGCGCAACCCCTGCGCGCCGCCCGCCAGCGGCCCGTACTGCGCCGCCGAGCCCGCCACCACGACCGAGCCGGCGCCCGAAGCTGCGGAGGCCGCCAGCATGGTCTCGGTGCCCAGCACGTTGAGCTCCAGCATGGCGCGCCGCGCCGCCGCGTCGCCTGGCGGCAGCGACACCCCGGCGAGGTGGATGACGATGTCGGGCCGCGCCTCGCGCAGCGCGGCCGTGAGCGATGCCGCGTCGAGCAGGTCGGCGCGGACATGCCGAGCACGTGACGCCGGCAAATCGGCGGGCGGGCGCCGACCGAGGCAGACCACCTCACACCCCGCAGCGGCGAGCACGGGCAGCAACGCGGCGCCGAGGAAGCCCGACGCGCCGGTGACCATGACGGTCTTGTCATCGAGACCCTGCCCGCCCGTCTGCACCGTGCCTCCTGCCGCCTCCTGACGCCCTGGGCTGACGATCCGATTGCGCCCTCCCCTGCAACATCTGCATATGATGGCGCCGAGCGCATGAGAAGCCGGGAAGACCCAGGATGAGCGAGATCAAACCCGAAGCCGATGCGGCGCGCCTCGACCGAGAGGTATCGCACTGGGATGCGATCGCCGCGGCCGAGGCGACGCATACGGCGGCGGATTTGCTGGTCCGGCCGACCGATCTGCATGATGGGCTGAAGCCCTGGCTCGACTACCTCGACCTGCCGGCGATCACCGCGCATCTGCTGCGCCACCTCGGTCCGCTGGAGGGACGAACCATCCTCGATCTGGGCACCGGCAACGGCTTCCTCGCCGCGGCGCTGGCCTTGCGCGGCGCCAAGGTGGTTGCGGTCGATATCTCGCCCGCCTCGCTGGGCCTCGCGCGGCAGCGCGCCGAATTGAGCGGCGTGGCCGAGCGGATCGAGTTTCGCCTCGCGCCGGCCGAGGCGACCGGGCTGGCCGATGCGTCCTGCGACGCGGCCTGCGGGTTGTTCGTATTGCACCACACGGATCTCGCTGCCTCCTCGCGGGAGATCGGGCGCGTGCTCAAGCCCGGCGGGCCGGCCGCCTTCGTCGAGACGCTGGCCTTCAACCCTGTTTTATCCGCGGCGCGCGCCCTGCTGACCGGCCGCTTCGGGATCGAGAAGGCCTCCTCGGACGATGAGGCGCCGATCAGCCGGGCCGGCCTCGCGCGGCTGCGCGCGGGCTTTCCGGGACGGGTGGAAGTGGCGATGCCCGCCACGGTCTGCGCGCGCATGGGGTGCTACCTGCCGGCCTTGCAAGGGGCGCGGCCGGCGGCGGTGCTGCGCGGCGTGGACCGCGCGCTGGGCAGAGTGCCGGGGCTGGGCTGGCTCAGCTATTTTGGTGTTGTAACGATGCAGCGCGACTGACGCCTTAGCGCACTATCGGTTCGATTGAACCGGTTTCGTGCGCTATAAATACTTGAAACTAAAGCACGGACTTTGGTTCAAACGATTCCGTTTGAACCAAACGTGCTTTAGCGGTTCGGCCTCGCCTTGCGGAAGGGGTTGCTGATTCCGGCGAGCTTGAGGTGAAGCGCCGCGGACCCATCGGCAGGGCCGATGCCGTGCCGTGGCCAGGCGTGGCAGGCCTGCGCGTGGCGGGCGAACAAATTGCCGGGCGTCGTGGTGACCGCCGTGCGGAAGCCCAGCTCCGCCGCCAGGCCCAGCTCACGTTCCCCGATCGTGCCGGGCACGCCATAGGGGAAGGCGAAGTGCCGCACCTCGCGCCCGGTTTCGCGTTCCAGCCGCGCCCGGCTACCCGCCATCTCCGCCGCCGCCGCCTCCGGGGCGAGCGTCGCCAGCGGCGGATGGGTGAGGGTATGCGCGCCGATCTCGATGCAGGGCGAGGCGGCGAGCCGGCGCAGCATCGCCCAGTCCATCATGTGGCGCGCGGCCAGTCCCGGCGCGTCCATGCCGTAGCGCGTGGCGAGTGCTGCCAGCAGCCCGTCGCGCGTCTCGGCCGGGGTGGAAATCATCACCTGGGCGAGGCTCTCGAAGGCGCGCTGCTTGGCCGCGGCGTCGCCGGACGGCAGTAGCGTTTCCGCGGGCAACGGCAGGCGCAGCGACGGCTCGCGCGTGATGATCTCATCGAGCGCGTACCACCACAGGGCCGCGCTGCCATCGATCAGGCCGGGCGCGATATAGATGGTCGCGGGCACGCGCCGCGCTTCGAGGATCGGCAGCAGCGCGTCGAGGTTGTCGCGGTAGCCATCGTCGAAGGTCAGGCAGACGAAGCGCCCGGGCCGGGGAGTGGCGAGCCGCGCGAGCGCCGCGTCCAGCGTCACCACCTCGACATCGGCGGCGGCGAGCGTGTCGAGCAGTTGCACGAACAATTCGGGCGGGATGGCGTTGCGATGGTTGGCCGCGAAGCTCAGGCCCGGGTCGTGCGCCCGCAGCCGATGCAGGACCAGCACCGCACCGGCGCCGCCCAGCAGCGGCCGCGCGAGTGCGGCGAGGCCGAGGCGAGCAAGCAGGCGCTTCACGGCCCGCAGGCCGCTTCGGCCATGATGATGTCGGAGACGAGGCCGCTGGTGCGGGCGCCGAAATACCACAGCCGGATGCGCCCCCGCTCCATCACCGCGCTCGGCCCGCCCGCCATCCATTCATCCGCCTGGCCGGGGCGCGGCGCCAAGATCGGGTTGCGCGGGTTGCGTTGCCAGGCGATGCCGTCGGCGCTGTAGGCGTGGCCGATGGCGCCGCGCTGCAACTCAGCGCCGTCGCGGTAATCGCCGGGCGCGCTGCCAAAATAGAACATGTGGAAGCCGCCGCCTGGATCGGCCACGACGTTGACATGGCTGGTCCACATCTCGTCCCAGGTTCCCGGCGTGCCGAGCGCGAAGACCGGCTGCGGGCGGCGCGTCCAGGTGATGCCGTCCGGAGAGGTGGCGTGGCCGATGCGGAAGGTGCGGAAGGAGTTTCGCGGCTCGCCGAGCCCGACATACCACATGCGGTATTCTCGCGCGGCCGGGTCGTAAAGCACGCTTGGCTCCAGCACGCCGCCGCGGCGGCAGGTGGTGAGGTCGGCCGGGTTGGCGCAGACCGGGCGTTCCCACTCCAAGGCCGGCTCCAGCACCGGCGTGGCGCGCCGGGTCCAGCGGATGCCATCGGGGGAGGTGGCAAGGCCGACGGCGTAGGTGGCGCTGCCCTGCGGCGGGCGGTTGCCGGTGTAGTACATGCGCCACAGCCCGTCGGGGCCGATCAGCACATCCGCCGTCTCGATCCCCGGCGCCTCCCAGCCATCCGGCGGGGTGGGCAGCACGAGGTCGGTCAGCGGGTCGGGCCGGGTCGGGCTGCGCCAGACCGACCAGACCTTGCCATCGCTGCCCTCGGCGCGGGCGATGCCCGAGACATGGCTGCTGCCGGCGGTGGTGAAGAACAACTCGTAGCGCCCATTGCGGCGAATCACCGAAGGGTCGGCGGCGATCTGGATCGGCACCAGATGCTGCCCATTGGCAAGGCGCGAGGGCGGCTCGCTTCGCGTCCAGGGGCCGGGGAAGCGGCAGCCCTGCGCCAGCGCCGGGCCGGCCAGGGTGAGCAGCGCGAGGAACAGCGCGGCAGTGCGTTGGTGCCTCATGTCGTTGTCGGATCCTTCGGCCTGCGCCCGATCGTTCGCGCGCTGTACCGCCAGGCGCTGGCGACATGCCAGCGCCAGAGCCGGCTGAAGGGGCGCCTCGCGCTGCTGCGCTGATGCGCGTGCAGGAAGCGCAGCCCTGGAAAGACCCAGGTGGCGAGTCCGACCCGCCGCAGCCGCCACGCCAGGTCCACATCCTCGTAATACAGCCGGTAGCCCTCATCCATGCCGCCGACTCGGGAAAAGTCGGACCGCCGCAAAAGAAGAAAGGCGCCGAACACCCAATCCACCGGGAAAGGCTGGTCCCGTCGCAACGTCGTCGTCATCATCGCGCGCTGATACCACGCCGGCCGCCACGGCCAGTGATCGGCGCCCAGGCCGCGGGCGATCGGCACGGCGGGCGAGGGAAACCGGCGAAAACTCTGCTGCGGCGCGCCATCCTCGCCGAGCAGGGTGCAGCCGAGCAAGCCAATTCGCGGCTCGGCCTCCAGCAGTTGCACGGCCTCGGCCAGTCGCCCGCCGAGATGCTCCGTGTCGGGGTTGAGGAGCAACAGGTGGCGCCCCGTGGTCGCCGCCGCGCCGCGATTCGCATTGGCCGCGAAACCGACCGGCACCGGATTGGCGATGACCCTCGCCGGCAGCCCCGCGAGGGCCGCCGACGCATGGCCACCGGGCAGGTTGTCCACCACCAGAATCTCGGCCGACACGCCCTCGAGCGCCGCGCCGAGCGAGGCGACGCAGCGCGGCAGCATCGCTTCATGGCCGTGACTGATGATGATGACGGTAAGCGCCAGACTCATGCCAGCGGGCCCGCCAGCGCTTCATCTGTGAGTGCCATCAGATCGGCGGCATGGACGGTGCGCGAATAGCGCGCCTCGACCCGCGCCCGACCGCCCTCGGAAAGGCGGCGGCGCAACGCGGGGTCGCCCAGGACCGAGCCGATCGCCGCCGCCAGCGCCGTGGCGTCGCACGGCGCGGTGAGCAGGCCGCTGACGCCTTCCTCGACGATTTCCATCGGCCCGCCGGCGCGCGCGGCGATGACCGGGCAGCCCATGGCCATCGCCTCGATGATCACCATGCCGAAGGGCTCGGGCTCGATCGAGGTGTGGCAGAATACGTCGAGTGCGGCCATCAGCGCCGGCATGTCGCCCAGCCGGTAGCGCCAGCCGAGAAAGCGCACGCGTTCGCTCAGGCCGAGCTCGGCGGCGCGCGCCACCATCCGGTCGCGATACGCCTCCATGCCCTCGGGCGCGTCGCCGGAGACGAGGAAGATGGCGTCGGGAAGGCGCTGCGCCACCTGCGCCGCGGCGTCGAGGAATACGTCCAGCCCCTTCCACGGGTCGAGCCGCGCGACGAAGCCCACCACCGGCGTCTCGGCGGCGAGGCCAAGCTCCTCGCGGATCGAGCGCGTCACCGCCCCGCGCGACCACATGGCGGGGTCGAGCCCCTCCCCCAGATGGCGGATGCGCGCATCGCCGGCGCGGGCGCCGAACAGCGCGGTCGAGCAGGCCTGCGTCATGCACACCACCATGCGCGACAGCGCGAGCACCATCCGCCCCAGCGCCGGCCGCGCCACCGGGATGGCCGGCGGAATCTCCCGCACATGCCAAAGATGCGGGCGGCGCGCGAGCCGCGCCGCGAAGCCGCCATAGAGGCAGTAAAGCGAGTTTGTGTGCACGAGGTCCGCGCGTTCGGCGCGGATCAGCGCGGCCAGGTCGCGCACGGTGGGCCATAGGCGCGCGAGGTAACGGGCCTGGTAGCTCGGCGAGGGCAGGGTGCGCAGCTGCGTCATCGGCAGCACGTGCAGGCGCACGCCCTCGGCCTCCAGCAGCGCGGTCATCGGCCCGGCGCCGGGCAACACCACCAAGGGGTCGATGCGCGTGCGGTCCAGCCCCTGGATCAGGCGCAGCAGCGCGATGTCGGACCCGCCGACCTCGTTGTTCGGGTGGACGTAGAGGATGCGCTTGCGCTCAGCGGCCACCTTTGGCCTCCTCGGCTGCCAGCATGGTGCAGAAGCCCTCCAGCTGCCGCAGCATGGCGGCGGGGGAATAGCGCTCGATCAAACGCTGCCGGCCGGCCGCGCCGAACCGCGCGCGCGCCGCCGGGTCCCGCGCCAGGCGTTCCATCGCCGCCGCCAGCGAGGCAGCGTCCCCGACCTCGACAATCAGGCCGCTCCGCCCATCCTCGATCGCCACGGGCAGGTCGCCGGTGCGCGACGCAATGACGGGCATGCCAAGGCTCATCGCCTCCATCGCGCTCATCGGCATGCTGTCCTTCAGCGAGGGCACGCAGAGCATGTCCATGGCGCACAGAAAGGGGCGGACATCGGCTACCAGCCCGGCGAAGTGCACATGCGCGGCCACGCCAAGCGTCTCGGCCTGCGCGCGATACTCGGCCTCGGCGGGCCCGACGCCGACGATCAGCGCGGTGATGTCGATGCCCTTCGCCCGCAGCCCGGCCAGTGCTTCCAGCAGCAGGGCCTGGCCCTTGCCGGGGTGGAGACGCCCGAGCACCCCCGCGATCAATCCACCCGAGGGAACGAGGCGCGCGCGGATCGCCGCGGCTTCGGCCGCATGCGCCGCAGGATCGCCGGGCGGGACGCCATTGGTGACGATCGCGGCGCGCTTCGCCCCGGCGCGCCGCACCTCGGCCAGCATCGCGCCGGAGCCGACCAGCACGAGGTCCGCAGCGCGGATCAGCCGGCGGTCCACCTCCTCGAACAGGCGGTGCCGGCCGGAATGGGTCGGCCCGAGCCAGCCGTGCACATGCGCGATCCAGGGCACGCGCCACACGCGGCGGATCATCCAGCCGAGAAGGTTCGCGCGCATGTCGTTGGTGTGCAGGATCGCGCCCGGCCGTTCGGCCGCCAGCCGCGCGAGCCGCCGCGCCGCGAAGGGCGAACTGGGGAGGCCGTTCCAATCGAGCCGCGCGGAGGGCATCCGCTCCGCGACCTCGGCCAGCACCGCCGGCAATGGCTCGCCCGGCCGCGCCAGTAGCGTGAGCAGCGGCGCGAAACGGTCGCGATCGAGCGCATCGGCGATCACCTGCAGCACCGTCTCCGGCCCGCCGACGCTGTCATAGGCGCCCTTCACCATGATCAGCGGCGTGCGGCCCTGCATCACGCCCGCACCCGCAGCGCCGCGCGGAGCGACCGCGCGAACAGCGCCACGCCGACAAGGCTCGTCAGCGCCGCGAACAGCGGATGCACGAAGCCGAGCGGCGGCAAGGCGAAGCTCGCCGGGCCATAAACCGCGCTCGCCGTGATCGGGATCAGCGCCAGCGCGGCAAGGTTGCGCACCTGGATCGGCGTGGCGAATTGGGCGAGCAGGCTGCCCTCCCGCCGCCGCGCCCGGATGCGTCGCGCCATCAGCCACAGCAGGCCAATGAGCGGCGGCAGCACCAGGATGGCCATGGGCACCGCCGGCACCGTCACCACGGTGAAAAACGCGACCACCACGAGACCGGCGAGGCCCACGCCCAGGCGCGAGGGCGCGAAGCGATCCGGCGCGCCTGCGGCGATCGCCAGATGCGCCACAGCGAGCCCCGCCGTCGTCGCGGATGCGTGCAGCAGGAAGTCCAGCGGCGGCACGGCGACCGGCGGCGCCTCGGCCAGCCAGCCCAGCGCCCAGATGCCCCAGAACAGGCCGATGCCGAGGCTGAGCAGGCTTACCGCGCGCAAATCTGCATCACGCAAGGCAAGCCCCAGCGCGTACCAGCCGATCAGCAGGGACAGCGGCGCGTGCCAGGCCAGCGCGGTCCAGACGATGGTCAGCGGAAAGGGCATCGACGGATCGCCGAAGACGGTCATGGCATAGACCCCCTCACACACCCAGCCGAAGAACGCCCCGGCCAGGAGCAGCTCCTGCCAGTCGCGCAGCCGGAAATGACGGATCACCGCCAAGGTGAGGTAGCCGAACAGGCTGTAGAGCAGCCAGGTGAGCGCCCGCCCTGCGAGCGCATCCTCGGCGCGCCAGACCGACCAGAAGACGCTCTCCGAAAAGAAGGCGAGCACGTAGCCCGTGCCCAGCACCAGCGCGGCTGCGCGGAGCAGGGCCGTCATGGCGGCGCGCCCGCCGCCTCGGCCAGCGCCACGCGGCGCAACGCCGCGGCGAAGCCGGTGACGATCCAGGCCACCTTGATCAGCAATAGCGAGCCGAACGCGCAGCTCACCAGGAAGCCGATCGCCGAGGCCGCCAGGCAATCCGCCAGCAGTTGCACGCGCGGCCCGCCGACGCGCCCCGCCTTGCGCAGATCAAGCAGCATGAAGCCATAGAGCGCCGCAAAGGCGATCATCCCGGGCAGGCCGAACTCGACCCAGAGCTGGACGAAGGTGTTGTGCGCGTTCACCCATTCGAAGCGGTCCTCGCCGGTGGCGACGCCTTTGTCGAGTTCGCGCGCCCAGGCCTCGACAAAGATCGGCAGATCCGGCTGCCGCTCGAGCCAGCCATGGAAGTTGCTGCCGTATTGCGCGAAGCCATAGCCGGTGATGGGGCGCGCCTCAATCAACTCCCACCCGCCCAGCAACATATAGGTGCGGATCGGCGTGCTGCCCTCCTGCGCATAGCTGGTCGAGTAGATGCGCTCCAGCCCCGCCGGGTTCCACGCCAACATGCCCGCGGCGCCGATGATGCCGGCGGCCAGCAGCGGCTTCAGCGGCAATCGCTTGCGGATCAGCAGCCAGATAACGGACACGCCCGCCGCGATGATCGCCGATCGGGTGAAGGACAGCACGATGCCCACGCTTTGCAGCGCTGCGACGCCGAGGATCAGCAGCCGCACGCCGGTCCCGGCATAGCGATGGAACAGGTACAGGTTCAGCGGCAGCGACGCGGCCAGCGTATAGCCGAACCAGTTGGAATCCCCGAGCCCCCCGGTGACGCGCTTGATCTCGACACCATCGAGCGAATCACGATCTATCACCGCGCCGATATTGCCTTGCAGCAGGCTGGGGTCATCGTACTCGATGGCCAGGGACGGCAGCAGGAACTCCATCAGGCCGAGCAGCGCCGAGGCGGTCATCGCGGCCGTGAAGGCGATGCAGGAAAGGTCCAGCGCGCGCGCCGATTCGCCGGCGATGTTGGCGATCATCACCATGAGCAGCGCAACCTGGATGTAGCGGACCAGCCCATCCATCGACTCGGCCGGATCGGGCGAGCCGAGACCCGCGACGACGACGGCCAGCAGGAAGCCCAGCACCGCCGGCATCTGCGGCGACCACGTCAAGGGAATCCGCAACAGGACGGTGCGCGCACCCCAGACCGCGAGCGTCATTGCCGCCGCGATCTTGTTCAGGCTCAGCGGCAGGCCGCTGATGTGCTCGCTGCCCAGCACCTGCAACACGGTGCCCGAGGCCAGCATGAAGGCCAACCCCACCACCGGCAGCAGGTAGATCACCGCAGCCAGCCCGACGGCGAGCACGCCCCCCGCCGCGATCAGCGGCCCGGCGATGGCGGCGGCGGTGAACAGGCCCGCGCCGATCGCGGCCGGGATCAGCGGGCCGGGCTGGCGCATCCGCCCTCCGCGTCGGGCTGCGGCCCCAGCGCGAGGCGCCGCGCCATGACGAACAGCAGCGTCGCCACGCCCACCCGCATGATGCACACGCCCTGCGCCATACCGACCTCACCCCAAAGCCAGAATAGCGGCAGGCCGGTGAGCAGGATCAACGCCGATTGCGAGAGGGCGACGATGGCGATGCGCTTGGGCGCATGCACGGCCACCATGGCCAGCGGCAAGGGCGTGACCGCCAGCCAGAATAGCGTACCCGCCAGCAACCACAGCAACACCGGCACCCCCGGCACATAGCTCGGCCCGAGCAGCAGGCCGATCACCGGCGCGGCCAATAGCAGCGCCGCGCCATAGACGAGCACCACGCCGGGCACCGAGATGCGCAGGAACAGCCGCAGCCCCGCGCCGTAGCCGCCCTCCTCGCGCATGCGCGCGATGCGCGGCTGCAAGATGGCGGCAAGACTGCCCGCCACCAGATCCGGGATGAGCGCGAGCGTGACCATCGCGCCATAACGCCCGGCATCCGCCCCATCGCCGAAACCGTAGACCAACAGCACGTCCAGCCGGTCGCTCAGCACGCCCAAAAGCATCCCCGGCACCAGCCATTTCAGCGCGCCGGCCAGATCGACCACGTCTACCCTCCGGATGGCGAAGGCGCCGACCAGCCCGCGTGGCAGAAGCGCCGCGCCACCGGCCAGGGCGGCCAGCAGGGCGACGCCGGTATAGGCGGCCAGCACGCGCTCCACGTTGATCAGGTCACCCGCCCAGAGCACCAAGATGGCCACGAGGCGCGCGACTTGCAGCGCTCCTTCCAGCAGCACCAGCGCGGGAAACCGCTCCTGCACCTGCAACACCACCATGACCGAGCGGAACAGCATGTCGGTCAGGATCGCCGCGACCACCCAGCCCATCAGCGGCGCGATGGAAGGACCCGGCGCTTCGATTTGGCTCAGCACGGCAGCGAGCATGCCCAGCGCCACGCCGGCGATGGCGCTCGCACCAAGGCGCAGCGCGAAGGCCGCCCACAGCAGCCGATAGGCGGCCAGCCTGTCGCTGAGCAGCAGCCCCGGCGCGCGGCGCATCAGCGCGACATCCCCCGGATCGACGATGCAACCCGAGGCGAGCTTGACAATGGCGATGGCGACCGCGAACAGCCCGGCCTGCGCCAGCCCGGCCTCATCCTGCCCGAGGCCGCGATAGACCAGCATCAGCGCGCCGAACCATAGCCCGACGAAGCCGATCCTCCCGACGACCACAAGCAGGCCGTGCCGGGCCATCCGGCCCGTCATGTCGTCGTCTTGACGGCTGCACCGCCGCTTGGCCCGTCCCTTGGTCCGCCCTCCGGCTCGAAGCGCCGCCGCCCGCGCAGGCGCGCCAACCAGCGCAGCGCCGGCTTGGGCAGCAGGCCGAAGACGATGCGCAGCCACGTCGCCGGCCGCCACAGCACCGCCGGCACCACCCGCACGATCTCGGCAAGGTTGGCGAGGTAGCGGCCATAGCCATCCGCCCGGCTGACATGCACGATCTCGATGGCCACGCGCGCGACCTGGAGTTCGGCGGCGGCGCGGTGCCGCGAGGCGCCGGATGCCACCGCCTCGGGCCAGGCGAAGGCTTCGCGCAGTGCCGCGATCTGCTTGCGGAACATCGCGTTCGACCGATACATCGGCATCGACATCGCGCTGTCGTGCACGCGGTATTCCACCTGCACGCGGTCAAGATAGCCGATGTCGCCGCCCAGGCAGAGACGACAGAACAGCCACACATCGATCAGTTCGAGCCAGCTTTCGTCGAAGGGGCCGGAGGCGCGGATCGCCGCCGTGCGCATCACCATCGTCGTGAGGCAGAAGCCGTGCCGGAAGATGTCGAGCATCGCCTGCGGCCCCGGCGTGACACGCGGCCAACCCGGCTCGGTACCGCCGGTGCGCTGTCCCGCGCTGTCGATCCACGTCGCCGGCCCATGCAGCATGGTGCAGCCCGGTTCCGCATCAAGGAAGGCGACCGCTGCGGTCAGGAAGTCCGGCAGCAGGATATCGTCCGCGCCGAGGATGACGACGAAATCGCCGCGCGCCAGACGGCAGCCCAGATGCACGTTGCCCGCGAAGCCGAGATTGCGCTGGTTCACCCGATAGATGATTCGCGGATCGTCGAAACGCGCCATGACCGCCGGCGTGTCGTCGGTGGAGGCGTTGTCGAGCACCAGCACCTCGAAATCGATGAAGCGCTGGCCGAGCACACTGGCGATGGCGCTGGGCAGCCAGTGCGCCGAATTGTAGGTCGGCAGCGCGATGGTGACCCGCGGTGCGGCGCTCATGCGTGGTGGTGCCCGGCATCGGCGCGTTGCGCGGCCAGGTATTCGCGCAGCAGCATCACCCCGATCGCGAGCAACAGGCCAGCAGCGAAGCCGAGCAGCAGGTTCCGCCTCAGCGAGGGCGAGGAAGGGATGATCTCCGCAGTCGCCGGCATCACCACCCGCAGGCCGGAAAGCTGTACGGCCTCCATCGCCTCGGCGATGCGCGCATCCTCGTAGCCGCGCTCATGCAGGTCGAGCGCGCGGCGCAGGCGGGTGACGTCCTGCTCGAGCCGCGCGATCTCGATCGCCGCCGTTTCGATGTCGCGCAGTTGGCCGCGCAGCCCGCGGATGTCCTCCTCGATCTGCCGGGCGCGCCCGCGCTGGCCTTCGAGGTCGATGCGCCTTG
>Ga0105045_10001946_pt1 | contig 17145 bp, 14 predicted proteins | sample MAT02_FD_78089 | JGI IMG/M metagenome (GOLD analysis project Ga0105045, IMG submission 78089) | Freshwater microbial communities from Lake Fryxell liftoff mats and glacier meltwater in Antarctica - MAT-02 (megahit assembly) | ecosystem: Environmental > Aquatic > Freshwater > Ice > Liftoff... | reverse complement strand
GGGCCATGCTGATGACGTGCTGGCGGCGGTCAAGGCGCTGTGACGTCGGCTCACCCCATGTCCCTGACGGCCATGGCGGTCGAGGTGCTTACCACGGCCGACGGGCGGGCCAAGGCGGCCCTCTGGCGCGCCGCCGAAGACACCGCGTCGGACCTGCATGGCCGCCTGGCGGTGGTGCCCATGGTGCTGGAGGCGCGGGGGCTGGACGTGACCCCCGGCATGTTCGAGGTCTTTCGCGCCGCAGGAGAGGCTGGGGCGGTGGCGGCCCTTGAGGTGATCTACAGTGAAGAAGTGGCCCACGTGGCCTATGGTTCGAAGTGGTTCAACTGGCTGTGCGGCCGTGATGGCACCGACCCAAAGGAGGTCTTTCACACCCTTGTCCGCCGCTATTTCCACGGCGCGTTGAAGCCGCCCTTCAACGAGGCAAAGCGCGCCGACGCTGGGCTGCCACCTGATTTCTACTGGCCCCTGACTAGGGGGCACAGCTGACACACGACCCGATCCGCCGTCAGATCGGCGGTTTCTTGCCGATAAAAACCCTGCCGCACGCGGAAAAACCCGGCCCCCGGTCAAAATTGTTGCGGCGCTGAAACGGTCTGGCTAAGCAGTTTGCAACCGTTGCGGGCGCGGTCTTGCAGTTGCGGAACCAGCCAGCCGAACAAAGGTAGAAAACCGGATGACCCAAACGTGCTGAAACGCCTCGCCTATCGGTTTCACCAGACTCTGGAACGGCATTTTCCCGAGCAGCGGCTGTTCCTGAAATCCGAAACCGAAACGCGCTTCATCCGCCTGCGTTCGGGCACACAAGTGATGGCGCTGGTCGGTGGCACCCTGGCGCTGGCCTGGACCATCGTCGCCACAGCGCTGATCATGATGGACAGCATCGGCGCCGGGTCGGCACGCGAACAGTCCGCCCGCCAGCAGGCCCTGTACGAGGACCGACTGACCACCCTTTCCACCGACCGCGATCTGCGCGCCGATGAGGCCGCCCGCGCTCAGGAACGCTTTAACGTCGCCCTCGCCCAGGTGTCCGAGATGCAGGAACGCCTGCTCGCCTCGGAAGACCGTCGGCGTGAGTTGGAGACCGGGATCGACGCCATTCAGGGCACGCTGCGCCGCACCATTCAGGAACGCGATGAAGCACGGGGCGAGGCAGACCGCGTCACCTTGGCGCTGAACGAACAGGCCGGTGGCGCCACCGAAATGGGACGCGCCCGCGACGCCGTGGCAACGCTGGAGATTCTGACCGCAGCCCTTGGCTTGACCGCCGAAGAGCGTGACGCGATGTTTTCAGAGGCCACCGCCGCGCGTGAGGAAACACGCGAAATCGCCGATGCCAAACGCATGGTCGAACAACGCAACGATCTGATCTTTGCCAAGCTGGAAGAGGCCGTTACCATCTCGATGGAACCGCTCGACAACATGTTCCGCGAGGCGGGCATGTCGCCGGAAGATCTGCTGGATTCGGTGCGCGACGGCTATTCGGGTCAAGGCGGACCGCTGACGCCAATCTCCATGTCCACCTCCGGTGGAGTTCTGACCCCGGAAGAGCTGCGCGCCAATGCCATTCTAGGTGGCCTGGACCGGATGAACATGTACCGCATCGCCGCGTTCAAGGTGCCGTTCGCGATGCCGGTCAAGGACAGTTTTCGCTGGACCAGCAGCTTTGGATATCGCCGTGATCCGAAAGGGGCGGGCAACCGGATGCACGAAGGCACCGACATGGCCGGGTCCTACGGCACGCCGATCTATGCAACCGCAGACGGCGTTATCACCAATGCCGGCTGGGATTCGGGCTATGGTCGGCTGGTCAAGATCCGCCACGATTTCGGGATCGAGACGCGGTACGCGCATCTCAGTCAGATCCGGGTCGAGGTTGGCCAAAGGGTCTCGCGCGGGGACCAGATCGGTGATATGGGCAACTCAGGCCGTTCTACCGGCACCCATCTTCACTACGAGGTTCGCCTCGGCGGTAAAGCGGTGAACCCGATGACCTTCATAAAGGCAGCGAAAAATGTTTTCTAAGAGCCGCATCAACGAGCCTGGCCCCAAGGCCGAGATCGAGAAGCCGAAAGCCCCGGAGGCCCCGATGACGAAACCCAGCATGGACTTCACCCCTTCGGCGCCGAAGGGCAAGGCCGCGGTTTCAGTCCTGTCTTCCGACCTTACCGTGGTCGGCAATCTGCGCACCACCGGCGACATTCAGGTTGAGGGCACCGTCGAAGGCGACATCCGCGCCCACCTGCTGACCGTTGGCGAAAGCGCCACCATCCGGGGCGAGATCGTCGCCGATGACATCGTGGTCAACGGGCGCGTCATCGGCCGGGTGCGGGGGCTCAAGGTTCGTCTCACTTCAACCGCGCGGGTTGAAGGCGACATCATCCACAAGACAATCGCCATCGAATCCGGTGCGCATTTCGAAGGCTCGGTCCAGCGGCAGGAAGACCCCCTAGCGACCGGTCGCGCGCCTGCGCCCTCGATGCGGCTGGACACGCCGGCTGCCAACCCTGCCTCGGGCGACGCTGGCTGAATTTACCTGACATCTTCATTTTGCGGGCACCGGGGTACACCTTGGTGCCCGTTCCCTTTTGCGCGCCCGAAGATCGGCGCGTCATACTGGTGACGTCTCGTCCATGGGGTTCATCGACCGTTCGGTCGCTGATGGCCGGTCTTGCGGCAGTGCTGGCGCTGAACACGGGCCGCACGGTCAGGTGATGGCGCGGCGATAGAGGTGCCAGCCGACGTGGCCGAACAGAGGCAACACCACAAACAGGCCAAGGAATCCCGGCAGTAAGCCCACAAACAGTGCCACCGCGATCAGCGCGCCCCACCCCAGCATGACAACGGGGTTCTCTCGCACCAAAGCCACACTGGTCAGCATCGCGGTCACGAAATCAACCTCACGGTCCAGAAGCGCCGGCAGGCTGACCACGTTCAGACCGAACAGAAGCGTGGCACCGCGCCAACTGCCGCCGAAGGCCAGCATCGCCATTGCGCGTCGTGAAGACCGCCAGCGAAGAGCACAGGTTGGTCATCGGCGCATTCTCGAGGAAGAGGGCAAAGATCATGCGGGCAATGAAGTTCAAGAATAGAAAGAACATAACGACCACCGCCGCGATCGACGGGATCTGCCGATCGTTCCGACGCCATATCACCCCGAAAATACCAGCACCCAGCTTCTCTCCCGCCTCCAGCCGCCGCGAGATCTCATAAATCCGCAGGCGATGAAGGGGCCAAGGATCGGAAAGCCGGCACTTGCGGGCTGGGTCCACCAGATCTGGCCTGTGGTCGTGTAGTCCACTTCAGAGGTTCCAGACCTCAGTCCACATCGGCAAAATCGCTGCGCTTCTTGCCGCTGGCGTTCAGGGCCAGGGTTGCCGACATGAACCCGTCCAGATCGCCGTCCAGCACACCCGCCGTATCCGACGTCTCATGCCCGGTCCGCAGATCCTTTACCATCTGGTAGGGCTGGAGCACATAAGACCGGATCTGATTGCCCCAGCCCGCATCGCCTTTGCTTTCATGCGCTTCAAGGATGGCCGCATTCCGCTTGTCCAGCTCCAGCTGATACAGCCGCGATTTCAGCGCCTGCATGGCGATATCGCGGTTCTGGTGCTGCGATTTGAGGCTGGAGGTGACGACGATGTTGGTCGGAAAGTGGGTAATCCGCACCGCCGAGTCGGTCTTGTTGACGTGCTGACCACCAGCGCCCGAGGACCGGTAGGTGTCGATCCGGATGTCCTTGTCATGCACTTCGATCTCGATGTTGTCGTCGACAACGGGATAGACCCAGACCGAAGAAAAGCTGGTGTGGCGCCGGGCTGCACTGTCATAGGGGCTGATCCGGACCAGCCGGTGCACCCCGGCTTCGGACTTCAGCCAGCCATAGGCGTTGTGGCCGGAAATCTTGTAGGCAGCGGATTTGATTCCCGCGCCATCGCCGTCGGATTCCGATTGCAATTCCACGGTATAGCCGCGCTTTTCGGCCCAGCGGACATACATCCGCGCCAGCATGGAGGCCCAGTCGCAGCTTTCGGTGCCGCCAGCCCCCGCGTTGATTTCAAGGAAGGTGTCGTTACTGTCGGCTTCGCCGTTCAACAGCGCCTCAAGCTCTTTCGCGGCGGCAAGGTTTGCGAGGTCTGCCAGCGCCGTCTCCGCCTCGGTCACGATCTCGGCGTCGCCCTCGGCCTCCCCCAGCTCGATCAGTTCGACATTGTCGCGCAAGCCGCTGTCGATCAGCTTGTAGCTGCCGACCGCGTCAATCAGCGCCTGACGTTCCCGCATCAGCTTTTGTGCCTTGGCCGGGTCGTTCCACAGGTCTGGCGCCTCGATCAGGGCGTCAAACTCCTCAAGTCGGTGCGGCGCGGTTTCCCAATCCATCCGCTGGGCCAAAAGCTTCAGCGATTTCTGGATCGCGTCGATCTGTCCCTGGGTTTCGGCACGCATGTCGGGTCTGGTCCTGTGGGGTTGTTTCAGGGGGCGGTGATAGCTCCAAGCCTGCGCCCCGGCAAGGGTGCGGCGCGGCCATGGATCGTTGTGTCAGTACAAGCCACCTGAAGATACTGTGCCAAAGTCGGCCTTCTTGGGCACCACGAAAGTCTCACCTTCGGAATTGGTGATCGTGGTGCCGCTATCGGCCGCCTCCCCCCCCTCACCATAGCCGAAGAGCGGCAGGTTCGACCCCATGGCAAACCCGCCGTCAACCATCGCGCCAAGACCGAAGATCGGAATCTCGCCTTCGCGGAAGTATTCGGCAACCACATAGTCGCCCGTGGCTTCATCGGGCAATTGCTGGCCAGTGAACCGGTCGATCTTGATGAAATAGCCACCCGGAGGTACGGCGAACCTGGCGCCACCGTATTTCTTGATCGCGGTTTCCATGAAGCTTTCGAATACCGGGCCGCAGAAACCACCACCCGAAGCCCCGGCCATGGTGCGTGGCTGGTCATAGCCGATATAGCAGCCCGCCGCGATGGTCGAGGTATAGCCGATGAACCACACGTCCTTTGAATCGTTGGTGGTTCCGGTCTTGCCCGCCACCGGGACCGGTAGGTTGATCCCCGCCGCCGTACCACGCTGGACGACACCCTCCATCATGCTGGTCAGCTGATAGGCGGTAATCGCGTTCATCACCCGCTCACGGTTGCTGTCAATCGTGACGCCCTGCCCCGGCGGCAGGTTAGCGACAGTGCAGTCTTCGCAGATGCGCTGGTCATGGCGGTAAATCGTGCGGCCAAAGCGGTCCTGCACCCGGTCAACCAGCGTAGGTTCAACCCGTTCACCGCCATTGGCGAACATGGAATAGGCGGCGACCATCTTGAACAGTGTGGTTTCCTGGCTGCCAAGCGAGTTGGCAAGAAACGTGCCCATCCGGTCATAGACGCCAAAGCGTTCGGCATAACCTGCGACCACCTGCATCCCGATCTCTTGCGCGATCCGCACGGTCATCAGGTTGCGCGACTGTTCCACCCCGGTCCGCAAGGGTGTGGGACCGTAGAACTTGTTCGACGCGTTCTTCGGCGTCCAGAGGCCTTGTGGTGTGTCAATCTCGATCGGGGCGTCGACGACGATAGTGGCGGGGGTAAAGCCGCTGTCAAGTGCGGCCGCATAAACGAAGGGCTTGAAGCTTGATCCCGGCTGCCGCGTGGCCTGAGTGGTGCGGTTGAAGACCGAATCCTGATAGCTGAACCCGCCCTGCATAGCCAACACACGGCCGGTGTTCACGTCCATCGCCATGAATGCGCCCTGCACTTCGGGCACCTGGCGCAGCGACCAGCGGCGGAAAGTGCCGTCTTCGTTGGTGACGGCGCGGACCAGAACCACCTCACCCACGGCCACAAGGTCCCCGGCAATGCGGCCCCGCCGGCCAAGTTCGCCGCCTTCCAGTTGCTTGCGCGCCCAGGTCACATCGTCGGCAGGGATGAAATGACCGTCTTCGTCGTCCATCACGCCTTCGATACCGATGCGCGCGTTATTTTCGCCGACCTCAAGAACCACGGCGGGGAACCATGTGGCGACATCGCGCGGCACCTCAAGTCCCGCCAGCGCCGCGCGCCAGCTTGCCTCGGACCCAAGAACCCCGGCCGGCAGAACCTGCCCGGTCCCGCGCCACACTCCTTGGGCGCGGTCATACTTCTCCAGCCCTTCGCGCAAGGCGGCAGCGGCGGCGGCCTGCAGTTCGGCATCGACCGTGGCGCGGATCGTCAGGCCACCAGAAAAGAACTCGTCCTCGCCGAAGGTGCCGGACAGCTGGCGTCGGATCTCGTCGGTAAAGTAGTCGCGGGGGGGAAGCGATTCGCGGAACGCCTCGAAATCGCCGCCCTGCACGGTGAGCAGGGGTTCGACCAACGCGGCCTCCAGCGTGGCGGCGTCAATATAGCCGTTGTCCTCCATCTCGCCCAGCACGTAGGCCCGACGGGACAGGGCATCTTCGCGCTCACGCACCGGATGCAGATTGCCGGGTCGCTGTGCCAAAGCCGCAAGATAGGCCACTTCGGCCGCCGACAGATCAGACAGCTTCTTGTTGAAATAGGTCTGCGCTGCGGCCGCAACGCCATAAGAATTCTGGCCGAGGAAAATCTCGTTCAGGTACAGTTCAAGGATCTTGCCCTTGGTCATCGCGGTCTCGACCCGGGCGGCAAGAATGATTTCCTTGATCTTGCGTTCCGCCGTACGGTCTGACGACAGCAGGAAGTTCTTCATCACCTGCTGCGTGATGGTCGAGGCGCCGCGCACCCGTTCGCCCCGGGTCTGCACAGCCTCGATCACGGCTGCGATCATGCCGCGCGTGTCATAGCCGTGGTGCGAGTAGAAATTCTTGTCCTCGGCGCTGATGAAGGCCTGTTTCACCAGATCGGGAATATCCTCGCTGGCCACGAACAACCGGCGTTCTTGCGCAAATTCGTCGATGATCCGGCCTTCGCCCGAATAGATCCGGCTGATCGTGGCAGGGGTGTATTGGGCAAGGCTTTCATGGCTCGGCAGGTCGCGTGAATACATGTAGAAGATGCCGCCCAGCGTCAGGGCCGCAAAGAACAGGCCCAGCGTTGCCGAGGTAAACAGGCCGCCCAGCACGTTGCCGATGAATCTGAGCACCCGTCGCCCCCTTTGGATCAAGACCTTGCACTATACCAGACGCGCGGCGGCGTCAAAACCTTGGCTCATCACAATTGCCGCAGCAGCGGGCTTTCGCGTGGCTTTACGGTGCCACCAGAGCCCGAAGGCTTGCGTCTTCGTCCGCCCATTTCAGGATGGCCAGACGGACCGCCTCGGCCATCCGCGCCCGCCATTTCGGGTCAGACAGCCGTTTGTAATCGCGCTCCGAGGACAAAAACCCGAGTTCCAGCAGAACCGAAGGGATATCCGGCGATTTCAGCACCGAAAAGCTGCCGCTCTGCTGCGGGCGGCGGTGCATCCGGATTTCGGCCGCCTTGATTGCGCCAACGATGGCCGCCGCCAGCCGGTCGGTGCGTGGCTGGGTTTCGGTGCGCGCCATGTCCATCAGCACTTCGGCCACCAGATCATCCTGATCGGACAGGTCGATGCCGGCCAGCAGGTCATCGCGGTCATGCCTTTCGGCAAGGGCGGCGCTGGCGGCATCGGTCGCCTCGTCGGCCAGCGTGTAGATGGTGGCCCCTTGCGCCTGCCCTTCGGCCAAAGCATCGGCATGCAGGGAAAGAAACAGCGTCGCCCCGGCATCCCGCGCGATCGAGGTGCGGGTTTCCAGCGGCACGAAGACGTCTTCTTCACGCGTCATGACCACCGCAAAGCGCCCGTCACGCAAAAGAACCTCTTTCAACTCACGCGCGAATGTCAGCATCAGTGCGGCTTCGGTCTGGCCTTCACGCTCGGCCCCCGGATCGATCCCGCCGTGGCCTGGGTCAAGCACCACGATCAAGGGGCCCGCGCCCTCCGGCAGCGGGGCCATGATTTCGGCCGGGTCCGGGACGGCCCAGTCGGGCAGGTCAGGGCGGGCCGCCTCGGCCGCGAAACTGGCGGCATCGGTGGGGACCAGCGTCAGCCGGATCACCGCACCCTCTGCGTCGGTCAGCATCTCGGACGCGACAAGACGCAGCGGGGCGTCCAGTTCCACAACCAGTCGCGACCAGCCGGAACGGAAACTGCCCGCGCGCAAGGCCACTGCCGGGGGCTGGACGGCCATGGCGGCGAAGCCTGTCCAGTCAATCTCGCGCGCGTCCAATACCAGGCGCGGCGGATCGGCCAGAAAGCGCAGTCGCCACGGCACCGGCTGGCTGATGGTCAGCGAAAGTTCCAGCCCCGCCGCGCCCTTGCGCAGTGACGAGGCAGCCGGATCCAGCCGTGCCAGAGCCGAAAGCTCCTGGGCGGGCGCCGGCAGAGCCAGCGCGAACAGCACGAGCATCCGTGCGACAAGGGAAAGGATCAGATCACGCATCGGCGACTTATCCCTGCTTGCGGGCGGAAAGGCAAACCCATGCAGGAAGGATCACAAATGGGCGAAGTCCCCGGTCCAGCCTTGCTTTTTTCTTCCCTTGCCAATTAAGATATCTCCGCCGTCGTATGGTTGCGTCTGGCCCGCCGGTCCATTGCGGAACCCCTCAAGGAGCCTTTGATGCGCCCAGCCGCCCTTTGCCTGATCGCCAGCCTTGCCGCCACAACAGCGTTTGCCGAAGTCCCCGCAGGAATGAACGACGCGGACCGCGCCGCCTTCCGCGAGGAAGTACGCGCCTATCTGCTGGAGAACCCCGAGGTTCTGATGGAGGCAATGGACATCCTGCAATCGCGCGAGGAAACCGCCTCCGCCGACCGCGATATTCAGATGCTCGCGGCCAATGCCGAGACGATCTTTGCCAGCCCTGACGACTGGGTTGGCGGCAACCCCGAGGGCGATGTCGTGCTGGTCGAGTTCATCGATTACCGCTGCGGCTATTGCCGCAAGGCCTATACCGAGATCGAGGAACTGGTGAAGTCAGACGGCAATATCCGCTTTGTCGTCAAGGAGTTTCCGATACTGGGCGAAGCTTCGATGCTGTCGTCCCAATTTGCCATTGCCGTCCACCAGCTGCATGGCGATGTCGCCTACAAGGCTGCGCATGACGCTCTGATCGACCTGCGTGGCGAGCCGACGCTGGAAACGCTGTCCCGGCTGGCCAGCGACCTTGGCCATGAGCCAGATCCGATTCTGGCCCGTATGCCGGGGGACGAGGTAATGGATGTCATCAAGGCCAATCACGCGCTTGCCGATACGATGGAGATCTCTGGCACCCCTACCTTCGTGATGAAAGACATGATGCTGCGCGGATATGTGCCGCTTGACGCCATGCGCCAGATCGTGGCCGAGGTCCGCGCAGAAGGCTGATCACTCGGCCGCCAGCTTTTCCGCAGCCTCGATCTCGGCGGCCTTGCTCTCTACCAGTTCGACGATGTGGTCGACCATCCTGTCGTTGGACAGGGTATGGTCCTGCTTGCCTGCAAGATAGACCATCCCCTTGCCCGCGCCGCCGCCCGTGAAACCGATATCGGTCATCAGCGCCTCACCCGGGCCGTTCACCACGCAGCCGATGATCGACAGGCTCAGGCTGGTGGTGATATGCGCCAGCCGCTGCTCCAGCGCGGTCACGGTCTTGATGACGTCAAAGCCCTGCCGGGCGCAACTGGGGCAAGAGATGATGGTCACCCCCCGGTGGCGCAGGCCCAGCGATTTCAGGATCTCGAAGCCAACCTTCACCTCTTCCAACGGATCGGCGGAAAGGCTGACCCGGATCGTGTCGCCTATCCCGAACCACAGCAGACTGCCCAGGCCGATGGCTGATTTCACCGTGCCCGAGGTCAGCCCCCCCGCTTCGGTGATCCCCAGGTGGATCGGCGCATCTGTCGCCCCGGCAAGCTGTTGATAGGCAGCGGCGGCCATGAACACATCCGAGGCTTTGACGGAAATCTTGAACTCGTGAAAATCGTTGTCCTGCAACAGCTTGATGTGATCCATGCCGGATTCCACCATCGCATCGGGGCAAGGCTCGCCGTACTTGTCCAGCAGGTGCTTTTCCAGCGACCCGGCGTTCACCCCGATGCGGATGCTGCAGCCATGGTCCTTGGCCGCGCGCACCACTTCGGCCACGCGGCGGGCATCGCCGATGTTGCCAGGATTGATCCGCAGGCAGGCCGCGCCCGCCTCGGCTGCCTCGATCGCGCGTTTGTAGTGGAAGTGGATGTCAGCGACGATCGGCACGGGCGACTCGCGCACGATCTCGCGAAGCGCGCGGGTGCTTTCGGCATCGGGCGTCGACACACGGACGATATCGGCCCCCGCAACCGCACAGCGCTGGATCTGTTCGAGGGTAGCCGCCACATCGGTGGTCAGCGTGTTGGTCATTGTCTGAACCGAGATCGGCGCATCACCGCCGACCAGCACCTTGCCCACCCGGATCTGCCGCGAGACCCTGCGGTCAATGTTGCGCCATGGGCGGATCGGATTGTGCGTCATCTTGGGGCTCCGCTGCGATTAAGCGGACAGAATAGGCTGAGAGGCACGCGGCGGCAACACCGCGCGACTGAAGACCGCACGCCAAGAAGACTTATTCCGAAGCGCCTTCCACCGGGACCACCCCTGAAGCATCCGCTGTGGCAAAGCGGGCCAGATCCTCGTCCCCTGCCATATCGGCCTGAGCCAGGGTTTCGGTCAGCGCCTCGGGCGAAAGGGCGATATCCTTGACCACGTTGGCACCCGGCGCCACTGGGCCATAGGTCACGCCATCGACCAGGAAATACACCGACCCAGAGTTTCCGGTACGGAAGACCGGCGCATCTTCCAATGCGGGCACGGCATAGCGTTCGCCGGCGTCGAGGATCTTTTCGAACAACACCGTGCCATCAGCTGCGTTCACGCGCACCCAAGACGGCCGGACGGCCAGAATCTCCACCCCCTGCTGCGCCGAGGCGACAACGCGGACTTCTTCATTCAGCGCCGATTCGATCGCCGCTTCGACATCAGAAGCTGCACCCGCATCGGCAAGCGCACCGGTTTCACGCGGGTTGATTGCTGCAATGGGTCCATCGCGAGACGTCAGTACCGGTACATCCAGGGCCTGAGGCCGGTACAGCCGGTCCATCACATCGGCGCCGCCGGTGGCGACCAGAGGCTCTGGCGCATCTTCTGCTGCCGGACCGGTGAGACGGGTGCCAACCAGTTGCGGCGAGGCATCGCCGGCATTGGCCAGCGGGTCGATCTGGGCCACTACGGTTGGCGCTTCGTCCACCGGGGCAAGCTGCACGCGCTGCACTTCCTGCAATATCGACCAGCCGCCATAGCCAATGGCCGAAATCAGCGCAATCAGAACGGCAATCGAACCGACGGCCCCTGGCTCGATCTGCGAAAAAACTCCTTCGCCGCGCGGAATGAAGGTGGCGTTCGGGTTGGCCAGCGGATCGGAAAACTCGGCCCTGGCGCGCGCCTTCACGATCTGCTGCGGTGCAGCGGCGGCGGAAAGCCCGTGGGAAACGACAAAACCAGCCTCGGCGCAAAAGCGTTCAAAAGCCCATTCCGGATCCATCGCCAGATAGCGTGCGTAAGACCTTACGTATCCCGACACAAATCCGGGTGTTTCAAAAGCAGAAATATCGGCATTTTCGATAGCGGAGATATATGTTGCCTTAATCTTCAGCTCACGCTGAACATCAAGCAGGGATTTGCCCAGCGTGGCGCGTTCGCCCCGCATAAGATCCCCCAGACGCAACTCAAAGTCGTCAAAGCCCTTGGGCTTATCCTCTTCGGTTGTGGAAGGTTTCGACCTCCAACCGATCATATGCCCCTGTCCCCTTCGGTGCACCGCTGCGTAAAGTCGCCTTCCCGCGCGACTCACTCGCTTTTCGTATTGTGGAAACGGTAACACACGGCAAGGGCCTTTGCACAGGCAGGATGGTCTAAGCTACGGCTTCGGCGCGATTCAGCGCACAGTGGCTCCACAATGCATCCATCGCGCGCACCAGTTTTTCGATGTCCTGCGACCCGTGGACGGGTGAAGGCGTAAAGCGCAGCCGTTCCGTCCCTCGCGGCACGGTGGGGTAGTTGATCGGCTGAACATAGATTCCGTCATTTTCCAGCAAAAGGTCCGAGATCAGCTTGCAGTGTACCGGGTCACCGACATGCACCGGCACGATATGGCTGCCATGGTCGATGATCGGCAGACCCATCGCCTTCAACCGGGTCTTCAGGATGCGCGCCTGCAACTGGTGCGCGTCACGCAGGTGCTGCGCAGTCTTCAGATAGCGGACGGATGCCGCCGCCCCGGCAGCCACCGCAGGCGGCAACGAGGTGGTGAAGATGAACCCCGGCGCATAGCTGCGCACCGCATCCACCATCTTTGCACTTGCAGCAATATAGCCGCCGAAGACCCCGTAGGCCTTGGCCAGCGTGCCGTTGATGATGTCGATCCGGTGCATCTGTCCGTCACGCTCGGCCACCCCTGCCCCGCGAGCGCCGTACATGCCAACGGCATGGACCTCGTCGAGGTAGGTCAGGGCACCGAACTCAGCGGCCAGATCGCAGATTTCGCGGATCGGACCAAAGTCACCGTCCATCGAATAGATCGACTCGAAGGCAATCAGCTTGGCCGCTGCCGGGTCATCCGCTTTGAGGAGAGCGCGCAGATGCGCCACATCATTGTGCCGGAATATCCGCTTTTCACCGCCGCCGCGCCGTACCCCCTCGATCATGCTGGCATGGTTCAGCGCGTCGGAATAGATGATAAGCCCCGGAAAAATCTGCCGCAGCACTGACAGAGTCGCATCGTTGGCAATGTAGGCGCTGGTAAAGACCAGCGCGCCTTCCTTGCCATGCAGATCGGCAATCTCGGCCTCCAGCCGTTTGTGATAGACCGTGGTGCCGCTGATGTTGCGCGTGCCGCCCGACCCTGCGCCCGTCGCCTCCAGCGCCTCATGCATCGCGGCCAGCACCACCGGATTCTGCCCCATGCCGAGGTAATCATTGCCGCACCAGACTGTGATTTCCTTCCGGCTGCCATCCGCCCGGGTCCAGATCGCGTGGGGGAACTGGCCCTGTCGACGCTCGATATCAATGAACGTGCGATAGCGCCCCTCGAAGTGGAGGCGTTGCAGGCTGGCATTAAGTGCGCGGTTGTAATCCATCATCGTCCTCGGCGGAGTTTAGGCGGCGTTTCGGGTGCTCCTGTCGGACCTGTCGCCCCACTGTCCTGATCTCGGTCAAATGGCCCTTGGGGCCAAGGGGGCGAATTGTCGCCCTGTGCTTGTGTGCTTATCTAGTGCATCCGACCGCCTATGGACAGTCCCCCGCCGCCTGCTAGGCTTGGCCACGATCACAATCCGGAGAGAGAGATGACCCTCGACGCCGTTCTGGCCCGCATCGACGACACTCTGCCCGAGGCCCTTGACCGGCTGATGGACCTGTTGCGCATCCCCTCGATCTCGACCGATCCGGCCTACAGTGCAGATTGTGCCCGCGCCGCCAACTGGCTGGTCGAAGACCTTGAATCGCTGGGCTTCGATGCCCGCGCCGCCTCCACCCCTGGCCATCCGATGGTTGTGGGCCATGGCGGCGAAGGGTCCAGACACATCCTGTTCTACGGCCACTATGACGTGCAACCCGTTGACCCGCTGGACCTTTGGAACCGCGATCCCTTTGACCCCGAGCTGCAGGACACCCCAAAGGGAAAGGTGATCCGCGCCCGCGGCTCGTCGGACGACAAGGGCCAGCTGATGACGTTTCTGGAGGCCTGCCGCGCGTGGAAAGCCGTGCATGGCACCCTTCCGGCCAAGCTGACGATCTTTCTGGAGGGTGAGGAGGAATCCGGCTCCCCATCCCTCATTCCGTTCCTGACCGAGAACCGGGCAGAGCTGACTTGCGATCTTGCGCTGATCTGCGACACCGGCCTTTTTGAAAGCGCGGTTCCGGCGATCACCACCATGCTGCGCGGGCTGGCGAAGTCGGAATTCAGTATTCGCGCGGCATCCCGAGACCTGCATTCCGGCATGTACGGCGGCCTTGCGCGCAATCCGCTGCATGTGATGTCGTCGCTGCTGGCGGGACTCCATGACGCGACCGGCGCGGTCACTGTGCCGGGGTTTTACGACGATGTCGCCGAACTCCCCGACGCCTTGCGCCAGCAGTGGCAGTCGCTGGCTTTCGACCACGCCAGCTACCTTGGCGACGTGGGCCTTTCCCACCCCGCGGGCGAACAGGACCGCACGCCGCTGGAGATGATCTGGTCGCGCCCGACGGCCGAGGTGAATGGCATGTGGGGCGGCTATACCGGTTCCGGCTTCAAGACCGTCCTTCCGGCTGAAGCCCATGCCAAGGTCAGCTTCCGCCTTGTGTCAGACCAGGACCCGGCAAGGGTTCTGCGCGCATTCCGCGAGTGGGCCGAAGCCCGGATGCCGCCCGATTGCGAGATTGTCTGGCATGACGACATTGACGGCGCCCCCGCCTCGATCATGGCCATCGCGGACCCCGCCTTCGAGGCAGCGCGTCAGGCCCTTTCCGAAGAATGGGGTCGTCCGGCCGCGTTCATCGGATCAGGCGGGTCGATTCCGGTAGCCGGCTACTTCAAGTCGATCCTCGGGATGGACGCGATGCTGATCGGCTTTGGCAAGGATGACGACCAGATTCATTCCCCGAACGAAAAGTACGATCTGGAAAGCTTCCACCACGGCATCCGCTCATGGGCCCGCATCCTGGCCCGCATTGCATGAGAGGTGGCGCATGATCCGCGACGCAACCCCAAAGGATGAGGGCGCCTTTCGCGCCCTCTGGAACCAGTATCTCGCGTTTTACCTGGTAGAACTGGCGCCCGAAGTCACCGCCGCCACCTGGGCGCGGCTGATGAACCCTGCCTCGCCGGTAACGGCACGGCTGGCGCTGGTGGAGGGTGACGTCCTGGGCTTCGCCATCCACATGCACCACCCCTCCACCTGGGTGGCGGCTGAGGATTGTTATCTCGAAGACCTATTCGTGGCCGATGCCGCCCGGGGGCAAGGCCTGGGCCGCGCCTTGATCGACGATCTCATTGCACTAGCCCGCCTCAGGGGCTGGACCAGGCTTTACTGGCACACGAACGAAACAAACACCCGGGCCCGCGCCTTGTATGACCAGTATGTAGCATCAGACGGCCACATCCGCTATCGCATGACGCTGTAGATCGGGGGCACCCCCACTCGCCCCAAGGGCTCGAATCCTCGGCAGGTCAAACGCATAGCAGTCTGTAACAAGGGAAAGGTTGGCGCGGTGGACGGGGCTCGAACCCGCGACCCCCGGCGTGACAGGCCGGTACTCTAACCAACTGAGCTACCACCGCGCGCAGCGTCTGTCGGGCACCTTGGACGGGCGAGAATGGCGCGGCGGACGGGGCTCGAACCCGCGACCCCCGGCGTGACAGGCCGGTACTCTAACCAACTGAGCTACCACCGCGCATCTCGCTGCCCGAAGGGTGCCCTTCGAACGTGCGCCGTCTTACGCAAGGGGTCGGGCGGCGTCAATGGGGCTGGTCGAAAATTCAGCGCATTGCGGTCAGCGTTCGGGGGCGGGGATAAATTCCGCGTTGTCCTCGGGCGGCAGCCTGAAGCGGCCATGGGTCCAGTCGCCCGCCCGCCACGCCTCTTTTGCCGCGTCGATCCGCTCCTTCGATGAGGCGACGAAGTTCCACCAGATATAGCGCGGCCCGTCCATGGTGGCCCCGCCCAGCAGCATCAGCCGCGCGCCCGTCGCGCCCGCGGTTACCCCGATCCGGTCACCGGGACGGAAAACCAGCATCTGCCCGGTCGGAAAGGTCTGGCCGCCAACCGCCACCTCGCCCTGCAGGACATAGACACCGCGGTCTTCCTGTTCCTCGGGCAGAGGAATCGTGGCGCCGGGGGCCAGCGTGGCATCGGCATAGAACATCTCGCCCGGAACCTCGGTCGGCGAGATGGCCCCCCAGGCGTGACCCAGGATCAGGCGCACCGTCTTGCCTTCGCCCTCCAGCACCGGCAGGTCGGTCTTCGGTGTATGGATGAAGGTGGCAGGGTCGTCTTCCTGCGCCTTCGGCAGGGCAAGCCAAGTCTGCAGGCCGAACATCTTCTGGCCTTTCCGGCGCACCTCGCCGTCGGTGCGTTCGGAATGGGTGATTCCCCAGCCAGCCTTCATCCAGTTCACCGCCCCGGGTTCGATCCACTGGTCGGTTCCCAGACTGTCGCGGTGGTGCAGGCGGCCCTGCATGAGGTAAGTCACCGTCCCAAGGCCGATATGCGGATGCGGGCGGACGTCAATGCCTTCGCCGGTCAGAAATTCGGCCGGGCCGATCTGGTCGAAGAATATGAAAGGCCCGACCATCTGCCGCGCCACCGAGGGCAACGCGCGGCGCACTTCGAACCCGCCAAGATCGCGGGCGCGGGGCACGATGACGGTTTCGATCGAGTCGACGGCGTCGCCCAAAGGGATGGTCGGGTCGAGGATGGGGTTCCAGCTCATGGACGTCTCCTTTTCACGAAAGATAACGCCTTGACCGTTGAAAAGCACCCGCCAGCGGCGCACCGGTGCTGCGCGGTGAGGAACAGGTGGCGCAAACAGGCGGGGCGAATCGCGCCAAGAGGCGTGACCGCACTCGCACCGCGCCGTGGAAAGACCGGCAAGACGATGCTGACGGGGGGACCGGACGAAGCATGGTGGGCGGTGAGGGACTCGAACCCCCGACATTCTCGGTGTAAACGAGACGCTCTACCAACTGAGCTAACCACCCGATCAGTCGGGAATTACCCAAGCCAACGCCGCGATGCAAGCGCCTTGGTGTCGGAAAGCATGCTCAGGGCTGGGATGGCGGCCCGTCGGACCCCGCGCAGCAGCGACACGACAGCAAGGCGCTTGCATCGCGGCGGCGGCGGCAAGCCGGGCCTGATCTTCCGTCCCCGGCGGGATGATGGCGGACAAGGCCCCTTCCACTGCGTCACGGAGGCGGCGGGCACGATCCAACGTGGGTGGCCCCTCGCCCTCCGGATCGCGCAGCTGCCGGGTACCGACCGCCGGCGCGCCGCTGAATGTCCCGCCCAGAACGGTATAGAAGGAAATCAGCGCCTGCAGCCGCACATTGATCTGGCGGTTCAAGCAAAGAACCCAATCACTTGCCCCCAACGCAATGAAAAAGGGCCGCCCCCCGAAAAGAG
>Ga0105045_10001945_pt1 | contig 17146 bp, 15 predicted proteins | sample MAT02_FD_78089 | JGI IMG/M metagenome (GOLD analysis project Ga0105045, IMG submission 78089) | Freshwater microbial communities from Lake Fryxell liftoff mats and glacier meltwater in Antarctica - MAT-02 (megahit assembly) | ecosystem: Environmental > Aquatic > Freshwater > Ice > Liftoff... | reverse complement strand
TCCTCGGGGACCATCGAGCAGGTAGCACGCCTCGCCCGAGGGCTGGAGGGCGGTGACCCGCTCCGGACCCTCAACGGCGCCCTCCTCCATCGGAGCCAGGTGGACACGGTGGTCGCTGCCCTAGTGGAGGCTCGGACGGCGGGAACCACCGCGTCGCTCCCCGACATCGACGTGAAGCGGGTCGACATCATCTTGGCGGGAGCGCTGATCCTCGAGGGGGTGGTCCGTCGCTTCGGCATCGAGGAACTCCTCATCAGCGAGTACGCCCTGCGCGAGGGGGTGTTCCTCGACACGATCCAACGGCGTCGAGGCGGATCGGTCGACCAGCTCCGAGACGTCGCCCGCCGAAGCGTGCTCGACCTCATGAAGGCCTGCGACGAAGACCCCGTGCACTCCCAGCACGTGGCCCAGCTGGCGCTGGAGCTCTTCGATGCAACGGCGGCGACCCACGGTCGGGGCTCAGCTGCTCGGTCGCTGCTCGAGGCCGGCGCCCTGCTTGCCAACGTGGGGCTCGTCATCTCTCACGGCAAGCACCACAAGCACAGCTACTACCTCATCCGAAACTCCGATCGCCTCGTTGGCTTCACCGACGAGGAGATCGAGGTCGTAGCCCAGATCGCCCGGTACCACCGCAAGAGTGGACCCAAGGGGAGCCACAGCGAATGGGCCCTGCTCGATGACGACGACCAGCGCACGGTGCTGGTCGCCGCCGCGGTGTTGCGCGTGGCTATTGGACTCGACCGCTCCCATCACCAAGCCGTCCACGGCGTGTCGGCGCGCGTGGTCGACGGCATCACCGTGGTCACCGTGGTGCCCACGAGTGCAGACGCCGACATCAGCCTGGAGCTCTACGCCGCCGAGGATCGCAAGGGGTTGCTGGCCGACGTGCTTCAGATGCCGATCGCCATCGAGGTCGGTTCGCCGGCGGGTTGACGTCGCCGAGGTGGTCTTTCGTCTGCGAAGCTGCAGTGATGGCGAGTCGAGCATGCCCCCAGTGCGGAGCGCAGTACGTCGCATCGGTTCGCCGATGCATCGAATGCGATGTGATGTTGATCGACGACGTCGGTGGCGATGGTCAGCCGCTGGCCAGTGCGGCCACGCCCGTCGGTGACGGTGACGAGGTCGCCTACGAGCTCGATGGGTGGAGCAACCAGCTCAAGGTGACCCTCGAGGGGATGCTCGACAAGGCGGGCATCCGACGGGTCTGGGAGGCCGCGGTGCTCGTGATCCCCGCGGACGCCGAGGATGAGGTGGATGCCCTCATTGCCACCCTCGAAGGGGCCGAACTCGAGGAACTGATAGAGGAGGGGGCCCAGGTCGCGTTCGACGTGCATGAGCTCACGGCCGATGAACTGGCCGACCTCGATGCCCGGCTGCTCGCCGGTGGCATCGTCCATGCGTGGACCGAGGGACTCGAGGTCCTGGTGGCCGAGGCCGATGCCGAGGCGGTCGAGGCGCTGATCGAGGACTTGCTCGATCCCTCCGACGAAGGCGTCGGCGACGGTGACGGTGACGGGTTGGCCACGCTCGAAGCGCTCTCGGCGCTCTTCGTGGCCGTCGACAAGCTGGTGAAGGACCCGCTCGACGCCAAGCTCGTAGGCCGGTTTCTCGAGGCGTCAACGGGCATCGGAGCACTGGGCGTGCCTTACGGGCTTGCCCTCGCTGAGTGGCAATCGCTGATCGACTCGATCGAGCACCTTCGCCAGGCGGTGGCGGGAGTCGACGATGAAGAACTCGAAGAGCTCGATGAGGACCACGAACGGCTCATCGACGACGGCGAACCGTTGGAGGCCATCGACACCGACGCTGTCAACCAGGTGGGTGACGCGTCGGGCGAAGCCGCGACCGACAGGCGCGGGTTGGCCCGTGACCGCGCCGTTGCGCTGCGGGCGCAACTGCGCGACCTGGTCTGAGCGCGCTGCTCGGAACGACGGGAAAGGCGCCACGTCGAAGGTGAGATCGGCGGAGCGTCGCCGGTAGCGTGTGCAGATGGTGCTCGCGGAGTTGGAGGTCTTCCACTCTCGCCCCATCACGCCCACTCGGCGGGTGGCGCTCGGCGTCACGGTGCTCCCCACTCAGCCGGCACCCGGCTTCGGGGGACTGTTGCTCGGGGGCATCGTTGCCACCTTCCTGGCCGAGATGGAAAGCGACTTGCTCGATGATCTGACCCGCCTCACCCATCAGGTCGAAGCGGGTCAACGGATCTCGCAGCCCCGGCTGCGGCATCGGCTCCAAGATGACCGGATCGGCTTGAACAAGTACCGCCATCGCCTTTACGGCACGGGCGAAGAACTGGTCTTCGACCTCGACACGAAGGGCTCACCGGAGCCGAACGTGTTGGCCGCGGTGTACGCCGCCGGCCGCCTGGCGCCCGAGGTCCGGCCCGGCGTCTTTCAGGCCGTTCGTCGGGCCTTCGCCTGGCGGGGCGAGCTCGGCCCGGACTTCGTCGAGTACGTGAGCGAAGCGCGAGGGACCTCCAACTGGTCCACCCTCGGCGGGCGGGACCCGGTGATCTGGGCGCTTGGTGTGCTTGGCCTGGCGCCCGAGTCCACCGAGCGACCACTCATCCAGACCCGCTTCCGCCAGTTGCTGCGCGACGCGCACCCCGATCACGGCGGAGACAGCGACGACGCCGCCCAGCGCATCAGCGAACTGACCGAGGCGCGGCGCATCTTGTTGACCGGCTGACATGGCCGGTCGGACCCGTCCCGTCGGCGGACTGCTGCTCACCCACGGGGCCGGGAGCGATCGAGACCATCCATCGCTGATCGCCATCGAACAGGCGGTCGCACCCTGGCCGGTCCGACGAATGAACTTCCCGTACCGCCGCGAAGGTCGCCGTCCTCCCGATCGCGCCCCCAAGCTGCTGGCCGCGCTGACCGAGGAGGCCGCCGCCTTCGTTCGGGCGGCGCACATCGGGCCGGCGCGCCTGGCGCTCGGCGGCCGATCGATGGGTGGCCGAATGTGCTCGATGGCGGTGGCCGACGGCCTGCCGGCGGCGGCGCTGGTGCTCGTTTCCTACCCGTTGCATCCCCCGGGGAAGCCCGACCGTCTTCGGGTCGAGCACCTGCCGCAGATCACCGTGCCGTGTTTGTTCGTCAGTGGCACCCGCGACCCCTTCGGAACCCCCGAAGAACTTTTCGAAGCCACCGCATCGATGCCCGGCTCGGTCACCCACCATTGGGTCGAGGGTGGCCGCCACGATCTCAAGGGTTCGGATGCCGCTGTGGCCGACGTGGTTGCGGGCTGGCTTCGGTCATTGGCCTGACGTCACAACATCGGTGGCGCCAGCCTGGTGCCGAGCGCATCTTCAGGGTTCAGCTCTTCGAGTTCGAGGTGTGCCGTCTCGGGATAGAACAAGATCACGAGCGCGGCCACTACGAGCGGCCCGAGGCCCAACATGGCGATGCCGGGGCCGAGGCGCCCGAAGTGATCGCCGAGGCGACCGGCGACTGTGAGGCCGACGGCGCTCCCCACCACGCTGCCCACCGTGATGAGGCCGTTCGCCTTGCCCCGCAGTGCCGTCGGGAACAGCTCGGGTCCGTACACCCCCAAGGCGGGCACCGTCATGGCGGCCAGAGTGGCGCCCATGAGCCACGCCAGCCAGATGCCCGGTCCACTCAGCTGGTAGGAGAGGGCCAGGAAGGCGGCGCCGCCGACCATGCCGATCGCCCCTACGATGCGCCGGCCGCGCTGGTCGGCCAACTTGCCGCCCACCACGATGCCGATGCCTGCCGGCGTGCTGGTGGCGAAGGTGAACAGCGCGAGCATGGGGGCGCTGAACCCGTGCTCGTCCTTCAAGAACTCGTTCTGGAACTGCGACACCGGGGCCAAGAAGAGCAACGCGAAGAAGCCCGACGCGCCGAGCAGGGCCAAGCGCCCGCGGTGGCCGCGCAAGGTGGCCTGTCCGTGGGGGCGCACGAAGCGCCGGCTCTCGGGTAGGCGGTCGGCGACCTTGAGGAACAAGCCCAGGAGCAGCACAGGGACCACGTAGATGATCCGCCAGGCCCAGGGGGCCGCGTCTGCGAAGACCACCAGAGCGACGGCCAATCCGGCGCCCAGCGCTGCGGTCATCGCCAACACGCTGGCGGCGTAGGCCCGTCCCCCGGCCGGCATCTCCTCGGCGGCTACCACGCCGATGAGCAGGGCCAGCGCGGTCGAGAACGCTCGTGCGAAGGTCTGGGTGCCGCCCAGCACCCACAAGCTGGGCGAGAGCGCTCCGGCCGCCGACGCCACGGCGCCGCCCACGGCGCAGACGGTCAGCAGGCGTTTGCGGCCGCGTCGATCGGCGGCGCCCATGAGCACGAGCGAGAGCAGCACTCCGACGCGCACGGCGCTGAGCGTGGTGCCCTGGGCCGCTTGCGATGCCCCGAACTCGTCGGCGGCGAAGGTGAGCGTCTGGGTGAGGGTCGTGCCCAGGTACCCAGCCAGCATCGATAGTCCGCACAGGCGGCTCAAGATGGCCGAGGCGCGAGCATCGAGCCGAGAGGGAGGCGACCACCATGGTGCTGCGGGTTGGTCTTCGTCGGGCGCCGGCGGTGCCTTGGTGCGTTGGAGCTGCCGCTCGATCAGGGGCCGGAAGATCCGGCCCCACAACGGGATCGCGCTGCGCCAGCGGATGGCTTCTTCGATGTGAAGTCGACCGGGGCCCGCTGCGGTAGCCACAACGGTCCGCTCGTAGTGCTCGAAGGGGCCTTCGGCACAGATGAACTGGTGGGCGCCGTCGCTGCGTGGCGCCGGATCACGCGCCTCCAACACGAGGTCCTCACGCGGTACCAGGAGTGCGGCCAAGCCGGCATCGTCGGTCTCGAAGCGGTTCGTGGTCGTGGTGATCTTCACGCAGGCCCGCGCTCATCTCCGGGGTGGCGCTCGTGGTCAGATCGGGCGACCGCCGCTCGCAGTAGGAGGCCGAAGAGGGCGACGGGGGAGAGCACGAGCAGTGCCTCATCCCATCCGCCCTGGTGGGCGACCACCAAGCTGGCCCCGATCATCTCGCCAGCATCCCAGATCAGGGGAACACCGGCCCGCATCGTGGCGTTGATCATCTGTGGGGTTCGCCTGCGTCAGACCGACCGTGCGAAGCTTTCCCCCGCACCCCGAGGAGCACCGTGGAAGAGCAGGTTCGCAAGACCATCGAGGTCATCCGCCCGGCCATCCAGGCCGACAACGGAGACATCTTCTTGAGGAGCGTCGATGAGGCCACCGGCGTGGTCACCGTCGAGCTCACGGGTGCATGCGTCACGTGCCCGGCATCCACCGTCACGCTCAAGGCCGGCGTCGAGCGCATCTTGAAGGACCGAGTTCCGGGCGTCACCTTGGTCGAGCAGTTCGGCGTGGAACCGGTCGAGACCGAGTCTGCGGTCTCGCTCTGATCACCGGCGTAGGTGCGCAGCGTGCATGCAGCTGAGCTGCTCGAGCTAGCTCGCGGTGGCGACCGGAGAGCACTGGCCCAGTCCCTGTCGGCCATCGAACGCGGCAGTGAGGAGGGGCGCGCCCTTGCCGCCGCGTCCTACCCGCTGGCCGGTTCGGCGTACACGGTCGGCATCACGGGTGCTCCGGGCGCCGGGAAGTCCACCCTGACCAGTGCCACGGTGAGCGAGGTGCGTCGGCGTGGAGACCGGGTGGCCGTGCTCGCCATAGACCCGTCATCTCCCTTCACGGGCGGAGCGCTACTGGGCGACCGGACCCGAATGAACGACCATGCCCTCGACGATGGCGTCTTCATTCGATCCATGGCCACGCGGGGCCACCTCGGTGGTCTTGCTCTTGCGACTCCCGAGGCGGTCCGGGTCCTCGATGCGGCGGGCTTCGGCTGGATCCTCATCGAGACGGTGGGTGTCGGCCAGGTCGAGGTCGCGGTGGCTGGCGCCGCTGACACCACGGTGGTCGTCGTCAATCCGGGCTGGGGCGACAGCGTGCAGGCCAACAAGGCGGGCCTGATGGAGATCGCCGACGTGTTCGTAGTGAACAAGGCGGACCGGCCCGGGGCCGAGCAAACTGCGCACGACCTCGACTCGATGCTCGACCTCACCGCGAGTCGCGCCACGGAAGGTTGGCGTCCACCCGTTGTGGCCACCGTTGGCGTCACCGGAGCGGGTGCGGGTGACCTGTGGGATGCCGTGGTGGCGCATCGGGTTCACCTCCAGTCCACGGGCGAGCTGGCCGTGCGTCGGGCGGACCGGTTGCGCCAGGAACTGGCCCTGGTGGTGGAGCAGCGTCTTCGGGCCGAAGCAGAAGCGAGGTTGAGCACGTCAGCCCGGTCGGCGATCGAGCAGGAACTGGTGGCCGGGCGACTCGACCCGTGGTCCGCTGCCGATCAGATCCTCGGCTCCCAGTAGGGTCCGCACCCATGTCCGACTCCGCTGCACCTGTGGTCTCCGTTGAGCGTCATCCCGACGGCGTCGCCGTCATCCGCATCGAGAACCCGAAGGTCAATGCCATCTCCTCGGAGGTGCTGCGCCAGCTCAGGGGCGTTCTCGATGCGCTCGCCGAGAACCTGCCCGGGGCCGTCGTGGTCACCGGCGGTGATCGCATCTTCGCAGCGGGCGCCGACATCACCGAGTTCGAGGGGCCCGACGAGGCGCGCACCATCGGTGGCCTGTTCCTCGATGCATGCAATGCCCTGGCGGCGCTGCCCCGACCCACGATTGCGGCCATCTCGGGGTTCGCGCTCGGAGGCGGCTGCGAGGTTGCCCTGGCCTGCGACTTTCGGATCGGCTCATCCAAGGCCAAGCTCGGCCAGCCCGAGATCCTGCTCGGGATCATTCCCGGTGGTGGCGGGACACAGCGCCTCGCCCGCCTGGTGGGGCCGGCGGTCGCCAAGGACCTGGTGTTCACGGGTCGGCAGGTCGATGCGGCCCAAGCGCTCGCCATTGGGCTGCTCGACCGCGTGGTGCAGCCCGAGGAACTCACCGAGGCTTCGCTGGCGTGGGCCCGCGAGTTGGCCGCCGGTCCGTCTGCGGCCATCGCGTTGGCGAAGGCGGCCATCGACGGTGGCCTCCAGGGCTCGTTGGGTGCTGGGCTCGATCTTGAGCAGGAACTGTTCGTCGAGGCGTTCCGGACCGCCGACGCCCGTATCGGCATCGATTCCTTCCTCGAGCACGGCCCCGGCCAGGCCACCTTCACCGGCACCTGATCCGCAACGGTCAGGCCTCGCGCCGTTCTTGTCAGCGAGCGGCGCGGTGGGCGGTCGTCTGTGCTGACAAGAACGGGTGGGTCCTGGTTCTTGTCAGCGAGCGGCGCGGTGGGCGGTCGTCTGTGCTGACAAGAACGGGTGGGGGGTCAGCGATGTGCGGCGAACTGGGCGAGGGCCGCACGGACGATTCGGGCCACGGCTGCGGGGTCGCGCACGATCTGGTCGTACGTGAAGTCGAGGACGGTGAAGCCCGCCAGCACCAGGCGGGCACGACGCTCGGCGTCGGCCGCCAGTTGGTCGCGTGATGCATGGTGCTCGTGGCCGTTCACCTCGATCACGAGCCGGAGATCCTCGTAGATGAAGTCGACGCGGGCCACGAACGCACCGTGATCGTCGATCCGTTGCTGGCAGCTCGGTAGGGGAAGGCCGTGAGCCCCGAGAAGCGCGAGGAACGCCCGTTCCAACCAGCTCTCCGTCGGTGCGCCGCCAGCCCGACGCAGCAGGATCCGCTCGAGCATCGAGACACCGGATCGGCCCCGACAGCGAAGCCGTTCGAGGCGCCACCAGAGCCAGTCGTCGCTTGCCTTGCCGTCGCGAATTGCCGCTTCGACAGCGGCGGTCACCACTTTCTCGCCCCACGCCCCATTGGCCAACAACATGAGCGTCCGTGCGACTGACGTGCAGGCGATGCCGTCGACGATGACCACATCGTCGTTCGGAAGGTTCGTCGTGGTGTGGATGATCGTGCCAGGGACTGGCCGGTTCCCTCGGCCTCCTCGTCGGACCAGCAGGTGGATCGGACCTCCCAGGTGCCAGGCCCCAACGCCGTGCATGGCAGCTGATGTGGTGTGCGACGCGACGCACCCGAGACCCAAGGCGGCCGCAGCCACCGCCTGGCGGGAGGTGCGCGGCCACCCAGGCGCGACAAAGGCGCCAGAGAGCGTGGGGACCAGGAACCGCCGGTCGACCAGGAACCGGGTCCGTCGTGCGGAGAGGTCGACGGACCGGAGGTCCGCGACGGTGACGATGCCGTGCTGGCGGCCGGCGATGAGGAGGAGCTCAGACGGGATCATGGCGGCCAAGTCAACCGAGGGGGTATGACATCGAACGTCCGTTGCCGAGTAGCACCGCTCCCCCACGAGACCCAGTGTCCCGTTCTTGTCAGCCAGAAGCGCGCCAGGAGGTTCGATCCGCTGACAAGAACGGGTGGCGGCCACGACCGGTGTCGTTCTTGTCAGCCAGAAGCGCGCCGGAGGGTTCGATCCGCTGACAAGAACGGGTGGGGGTGGGGTCAGGCCCAGGTGCAGAGGCCGAGGTCGACGGCCGACGGGAGGTCGGGATGGGCGGGGAGGGCCCGGACGGTGAAGCCGAATCGGCCGGGGGTCGAGCCGGTGACGGTTCCGACGTAGCGAGCCGGACGGGCACCGGGGTCGAGGCATCGCAGCACGGCAGTGCTGGTGTCGGTGAGCTCGCCGTGCTGGGCCACGTGGCCGCCGACGAGCTGCACCTCCACGTCGATGGGTGCCAGTGATCCGAGCTCCACCACCACCTCGACCTCGCGGGTGGCACCCAGCTCGGCAGGACCATCATCGACGGTTACCTCGGCGATCTTCACGCCTGCCCACTCGGAGCGGACGCGCCCCTTCCACTCGGCCAGCGATCGAGCTCGGGCGAACCCGTCGCCGCGCAGCACGTTGGCGGCAGCCGCCGTCGGCTCGTAGAGCTCGGTCACGTAGTCGCGCACCATGCGCGAGGCCACGACCGCCGGACCGAGCGAGACCAGGTTGGACTTGATGCGTCGCACCCAGCCCCGAGGAGCGGTACCCGGCGCTGAGCCCGCATGGTCGTGGAACAGGGGGACGATCTGGTGTTCGAGCAGGTCGAAGAGGCTGTCGGCCTCGAGTTTGTCGCGGGCGACGAGGTCGTCTTGGTCTTCGGCCGAGGTGATGGCCCAACCGTTGTCACCGTCGAACAGCTCGTCCCACCAGCCGTCGAGGATGGAGCAGTTGAGGGTGCCGTTGAGGGCCGCCTTCATGCCGCTCGTGCCGCAGGCTTCTTGTGGTCGGCGGGGCGTGTTCAGCCAGATGTCGGAACCCTGGTACAGCGTTCGGGCCACTGCGATGTCGTAGTCGTCGAGGAAGATGAACCGGTGCCGTACGCCGAGGTCCTTGGCGTAGTTGACGATCTCGCTGATCATCTTCTTGCCCTCGTCGTCGGCAGGGTGGGCTTTGCCGGCGAAGATGAACTGGACCGGACGTTCGGGGTCGAGCAGCAGCGCTTGGAGCCGGTCGGCTTGGGCGAGGAGCAGGTTGGCTCGCTTGTAGGTGGCGAACCGACGAGCGAAGCCGATGGTGAGGGCGTGGGGATCGAGGAGATCGTCGGTCCAGGTTGCCTCGGACGCCGACACGCCTGATGAAAGGGCTCGCTCGCGTACCCGCTCGCGCACGAACGAGACCAAGCGGGCACGCGCCTGTTCCTTGACCCGCCAAAGCTCGTCGTCGGGAGCGGTCCACAACCGCTCCCAGCTGTCGGAGGGCGCCTCATCCCATTCGGGCAAGACGGTGCGGGCAAGCAGATCGCTCATGTCGGCCGAGACCCAGGTGCCGGCGTGCACGCCATTGGTGACCGACCCGATCGGCACCTCGTCGGCCTCCAGATCGGGCCATAGCTCGCGGAACATGTCTCGGCTCACCGCACCGTGGAGGGCGGAGACGGCGTTGGAGCGCCCGGCAAGGCGCAAGCCCATGACCGCCATGTTGAATCGCTCGTCGTCTGGATCCACGGCGGACTCGCTCTCGCGGTGTCCGAGCGCCATGAGGTCGTCGATGGTGATGCCGCACTCTGCGGTCCATCCGCTGAAGTACTGCTCGATGAGGGGCCGGGGGAAGCGGTCGATGCCGGCGGGAACCGGCGTGTGGGTAGTGAAGATCGACGCCGCACGGGTGGCCTCCACCGCCTCGGCGAACGACAACCCGTGGTCGACCATGGCGCGACGCATGCGTTCGAGGCCGAGGAACCCCGCGTGGCCTTCGTTCGTGTGGAAGACCTGAGCCTCGACTCCGAGTGCCTCGAGGGCACGGACGCCTCCGATGCCGAGCAGGATTTCCTGACGCAACCGATGCTCGACGTCGCCGCCGTACAAGCGGTCGGTGACGTTGCGCAGCTCCTCAGGGTTGTCGTCGACGTCGGTGTCGAGGAGCAAGAGCGGGACCCGTCCGACATCGGCCCGCCACACCTGGGCGACGAGCGGGGTGTCCCCCAACTCGACCTCGACGCGAACGCCATCGCAGAGGGTGAGGGGCATGGCCCACGGGTCCTGGTCGGGGAAGCGCTCTTGCTGCCAGCCATCGTGCGACAGCCCTTGGCGGAAGTAGCCGTGTTGGTAGAACAGCCCCACACCAACGAGCGGGACCCCGAGATCCGACGCCGACTTGAGGTGGTCGCCAGCCAAGATGCCGAGGCCGCCGGAGTACTGCGGGAGCGCCTCGGCGATGCCGAACTCGGGGGAGAAGTAGGCGACCTGGGTGAGGGGGCTCTCGGTGCTGCGGCTCTGGAACCAACGGGGTTCGTCGAGGTAGCGGACGAGGTCCTCGTGCACCGATCGTTGATAGCGAAGGAAGGCGGGATCTTGAGCGAGCTCGGACAGGCGGCGGGGCGAGGCCGTGGCCAGCACCCCGACCGGGTCGTGGCGGGTGGCGTCCCACGCGTCGGGGTCCACCCAGCGGAAGAGGTTGCGCGTGTCCTCGTCCCACGCCCAACGGAGGTTCATCGCCAGTTCCTGAAGCGGCTCCAGTTCCGGAGGGAGGTGGGGTCGGACGGTGAAGCTCCGGAGGGCACGCATGGGGCGACCGTAGCGATCAGGACCACGCTGGTCACCTACGGGACCCAAGTTTCACGCTCCCGTCATCGGACACGTTCACCCTCTCCACTGGGGCAAACTGCAGGGGTGTCCACCGAGCCCCCGCTCCCGCTCGACGCGCCCACTGCGGTCCACGAGGTCATTCGCTCGCGCCGCACGAGCTTGCAGATGGATCCTGATGATGAGGTTCCGGCCGACCTGCTGGAGCTGCTGATCGAGCTCGCCACCTGGGCGCCCAACCACAAGCGAACGTGGCCATGGCGCTTCACCGTGATCTCGGGTGACGCTCGTTGGCGGCTCGGCGAGGCGCTGGCGGCTGTGGCCTCGTCCGATGGGAAGACGCCCCCGGCGAAGGTGGCCAAGCTTCGGGTCAAGTACGCCCGCAGTCCCGTGGTGCTGTTGGTTTGGGTTGCCGTGGTCGATGACCCGCTCCGAGCCCGAGAGGATCGAGATGCCGTGGCCGCGGGCGTGCAGAGCCTCTTGTTGGCCGCCACATCTTTCGGGCTCGGCACCTACTGGGCCTCGATCCCCGACGACCTCCACGATGCGACTCGCCGCTTCGCCGGCCTTGACCAAGACCATGAATTGGTGGCCCTCGTCTACCTGGGCTGGCCGACGGGGATCTCGATGCCTCCCGGCCGACCGCCCGCCCAGGTCACCTGGCTCGAGTAGCTGGTTCCCACCAGTGCCAGGGTCACGGGTGGGCATCGGTACCATCGCCGCGATGAGCGACGATCCCAGCTGGTACCAGCGGGCCATCTTCTACGAGGTGCTGGTGCGCGGGTTTCGCGACTCCAACGGTGATGGCACCGGAGACCTGCGTGGGATCACCGAGAAGCTCGACTACCTCGAGTGGCTGGGTGTCGACTGCTTGTGGCTGTTGCCCTTCTACCAATCACCCCTGAAGGACGGCGGCTACGACATCTCGGACTTCTTCACCGTCCTGCCGGACTACGGCACCGTTGGTGACGCTGCCGAGTTGATCGATGAAGCGCATCGTCGTGGTATCCGGGTCATCGCCGACATGGTCATGAACCACACGAGCGACCAGCACCCGTGGTTCCAGGAATCTCGACAGAACCGCACCAATCCGAAGGCCGATTGGTACGTCTGGAACAACGACAACGATCGGTGGTCTGAGGCGCGGGTGATCTTCGTCGATACGGAGCCGTCGAACTGGAGCTGGGAACCCGCCCGCGAGCAGTACTACTGGCACCGGTTCTTCCACCACCAGCCCGACCTCAACTACGACAATCCCGATGTGGCCGACGCCATGATCGACGTGGTCCGCTATTGGCTGGGTTTGGGCCTCGACGGATTTCGTCTCGATGCTGTGCCCTACCTGTTCGAACGCGACGGCACCAACGGAGAGAACCTGCCCGAGACCCACGAGTATCTCCGGCGGATTCGCCAGATGGTCGATCAGGAGTTTCCTGGCCGGGTGCTGCTGGCCGAAGCCAACCAGTGGCCAGCCGATGTCGTCGATTACTTCGGCGATGCCGAAGGACCCGAGTGTCACATGTGCTTCAACTTCCCGTTGATGCCGCGCATGTTCATGGCCGCTCGCCAAGAGACGGCTCGCCCCATTCGAGAGATCATGGCGCAGACGCCGGCCATTCCCGAGGGGGGGCAATGGGGCATCTTCTTGCGCAACCACGACGAGCTCACCCTCGAGATGGTCACCGACGAAGAGCGCGACTACATGTACTCCGAGTACGCCAAAGACCCGCGCATGAAGCGCAATGTCGGCATCTCGCGTCGGCTGCTGCCCCTGCTCGAGAACGATCGCCGGGTTGCCGAGTTGTTCCACGGCTTGCTCTTCAGTCTGCCGGGCAGCCCCGTCATGTACTACGGCGACGAGATCGGCATGGGCGACAACATCTACTTGGGCGATCGAGATGGCGTGCGCACGCCCATGCAGTGGACCCCCGACCGCAACGGCGGGTTCTCCACGGCAGATTTCGCGCAGCTGTACCTCCCATCGTTGATGGACCCGGTGTACGGCTACGCCGCGGTCAACGTGGAGTCGCAGCTTCGGAACCCGGGGTCGTTCCTGCACTGGGTCCAACGCATGATCCACGCCCGCAAGCAGCATCCGGTATTCGGGACGGGCTCGTTCGAGGTCCTCGACGTGGCCAACGAGGCGGTGTTCGCCTTCTTGCGTCGCCAGGCCCGAGACGACAGCGCCGACGATATTGTCTTGTGCGTCAACAACCTCTCGAAGGTCGCCCAGCCTGTCGAGATCGACCTCTCGGCGTTGGCGGGCAAGCAGCCGATCGAGTTGTTCGGCCGAGTGGAGTTCCCCTCGATCGGTGAACTGCCGTACTTCGTGACGTTGCCTTCCTATGGCTTCTACTGGTTCTCCTTGGTGGACGAGCCGGGTGACGACCTGGAATAGCGTTCTCCGTTCGTGACGGCAGGAACGGAGAGCTTGTGGAAGGCGGTCCAGGCAGGTATGCTCTGTTCTGTGTTCGTGACGGCACATACGGAGGAACCGGCCGCTCTGGTGGCTGACCTGAGCGACGCGCTTGCTTCGCTGGGCATCGATGTTCGGGTGGACGACGACGTCGTGGTCGTCGATGGCGTTCGCCATCTGCCGTACCTCATCGGACGGGCGCACCCCACGCCTGCCGACCTGCGTGAGCTGGTGGAGCGCGTACGCGGCAAGGTGCCGGCGATCGTGGTTGCCGACCGCATCAGCGATGCCGGTCGAGCGGTACTGCGCGACGCAGGGTGGGGATGGCTTGACCGGCGGGGACACCTGCGGGTGTGGGCACCGGGTACGCGTGTCGAGTCCCCGCTGCCGATGAACTCGAGCTCGGCCAGCCGCCGTCCGCCAGCGAACGCCTGGACCACGGTCGGTCTCGAGATCGCACTCGTGGCCCTGATCCAACCCGACGAGCCGATCACGGCCCGGCGGGTGGCGGCCATCACCGGGCGAAGCGTGGGTGCTACCCACGAGATCATCGGCCGCTTCGCCGAGGCCGGCCTCATCGGTTCCCAGACCCACCGCCCGCTGCTGCCCGAACTCTTCTGGGAGACGTCGGCGCAGTGGCCCGATGACGGTTGGTTCGGCCTGCCGGTCGGCTTGCTCGAGGTTGGTCATCGCGTTGGCCCCGACGAGGTGGTGCGGGTCGACGAACGCGCCGCCACGCTCGGCGGGGCACGGATTGCTGCTGCCGGCGACCTCCCCGCGCGCTGCTACGTGCGGTCGGCCGCCGCCCTCCGGCGGGTACGAGGCTTGGCCGATCGCAGCCGCGACCGTGACCGTGACCGCGATCAAGACCAAGACCGCACGGCGCGTTGCTGGGTGCGTGCGGCTCCGGTGGGGTGGCTGCCCCTGAACTCAGCGCACCCCGCCGATGATGATCACCCGTGGTCGGTCGCGCACCCCATTGTGTGTGCCTTGCGACTTGCCGCAGACCCGGCTCGTGGTCGCGAGATCGTCGATGCTTGGGGCATCGTGCCCGCGCCGGCCCACGACTGATGGCCGCCCTGCTCTCTGGGCGGCGCAACGGGACCACCCATGCGGAGGTTGCGCTCCTCGCCACGCTGCCCCAGGAACTGCGGCTCATCGGCGGCCTGGCCGTCATGTGCCGGGTGGGCACTCCGCATCGCGCCACCGTCGACCTCGACGCCGTCACCCGTGACCTCACCGGCGTGCATGAGCGGCTGGCCCGTCTCGCCGTGACGGCCACCGGCGGCGGGCAGTACGGATTCGGTGATGGGCTCGACCTTGATGTGATCGACGTGGCGCCGGCTTCAGCTGCGGAGCTCGCCGCTGATCTCGAGGCGGCCGGACCGGCGCTGACCGACCTCGAACTGAACGTCGTTGCTCATGTTTGGGCTCACGACGGGGCCACGCCGCTCGACATCATTGCGATCGATGAGGAGACGGGCTTGCCGCTTGCGGCGGCATCAGGTCGGCTGGTGGCCACGGTCGGCGGTCTGGTGGCGATGAAGGCCACGACCGTCACCCTTCGGGCATCCTCGCGGCCGGAGAAGCGAGCATCGGACCTCTATGACCTCGGGCGGTTGGTCGTCGATGGCAATGGCCTTGCTCTGGGACTCGACGCCATGCCTCAGGTGCTGCGGGCCGCGGTCTTGTCGCGCCTTCATCGGTGGTTCATCGATGGCGCGGGGCGTGATCGCACCTATCGAGACGTGCGACGGTTCGATGACCCACCGCTCGACCTCGATCGCGTTGCCGACGCCGTCGAGGACCTCACCGCCTGATACGGCCTCGTGGCTGTGCGCCGATAGCGTCCTGAAGGTGGAGACCGCCTACCAGACCTGCTACCGACACCCCGATCAGCAAGCAGGCGTGATCTGCCAGCGCTGCGACCGGCCCATCTGCCCACGCTGCATGCACCAGGCCTCCGTGGGGTTCCACTGCCCGGAGTGCACCAAACAGGGCGCCCAGAAGGTGTTTCAGGGGATCGGCTCGCTGCGGGTTCCGCCGGTTTTCACCCAAGCCATCATCGCCATCAACGTGGCCATCTTCATCCTGGGCATCTTGTTGGCCGGTGCCGATGGGGCGACCGGACGGGGACTCACCGAGATGCAGCGCGACTACGGCCTCTGGGCGGGTGGTATCTGGAATGGGGAGCTCTACCGGTTGGTCACATCGGGCTTTTTGCACGCCGGCATCATCCACCTCGGGTTCAACATGTGGATCCTGTGGGTCTTTGGCCAAGCGGTCGAGCAGATGGGCGGCAAGGGCAAGTCGGCGGCCATCTACTTCTTGGCGATGTTCGCGGGAGGCCTGGGCGCGCTGATCCTTTCGCCCGGATCGCTCACCGTGGGTGCTTCGGGTGCCATCTTCGGCCTGGCCGGCGCGGTGCTCGTGGGACAGCGGGCGATGGGCGTCCCGATACGCAACTCGCCGCTGCTCGGTTTTTTGGTCCTCAACGCCGTCATCACCTTGACGTTCTCGGGAACCATCTCGGCAGGCGGGCACCTGGGCGGGTTCATCGGTGGTGCGCTTGCGGGATGGCTGTTCTTCGACCTCGGCGCCAAGCGAACCACCCCGTCGTGGGTTCCGTGGGCCGTGAGCGGTGTCGTCGTCGTCGCGCTGGTGGTGGCCAGCGTGGTGGTGTCGAACAGTTGGGTGAACAGCCAGATCGGTTTCTGAACCAGACCTGAACCCGGCGCAGGCGGGTGGTACGGTTTTCGCTGCCGGGAGATGCACGCTCGTGCTCCCAACTGCGAGGACCAGATGGCGGATCAGCCAACGGGCGAGGCCCTGCCCAGCTCCGGACTGCTCGGGGTTCTCCTCGTCGGCTTGCTCATCGCTTCGGTGGCAGCCACGTTCGCGCCCTGGAGTCGTTCGGGCGAGGCCCGCCGCAGCAGCTACGACGTCGTTCGAGCGGCCGATCGCCTCGAGGTGATCGGGCCCACCGCCCGCCGGGTAGGGCGGGTGGTGTGGGCGACGCTGCCGGTGGCGGCTGCTCTCGCGCTGCTGGCCATGGCTCGCGAGCGCCGCTCGCTCGCCGCGGGCATCGCGGGCTACGTCGGTGTCGTCCAAGGCTCACTGGCCCTCGCCCTCGATCATGCGCCCGATGCTGCCGATTGGGGTGGGGCCGTGGCGCTCGTCCTTGCTGCCAGCCTCATCGTTACCGCCGCCGCCACCATCGTCTCCGAGAAGAGGACTACCTCATGGCCGACCACCTAGATCCAATCGGTGCCCCCGGGGCGACGTCGCCGTCCGTTGGGGCCACGGGCCTGGCCGACGAGCACCTTGCCCCTGCCCCCGCGCCAGCCAAGCCGTCGCGCAAGGCAGCACGTACCGCTATCGCCGGTGTTCTGGCCGTGGGGGCGCTCGGCTTTGCTGCGGTGAACCTGGCGGCCGGCGACGGAGCGGCCTCGCCCGAGAAGGCGGTCGAGGCCTTCTTCGGGGCCATGGATCAGGAGGATGCCATCGGCGTGGTCGAGGCACTCGAGCCCACCGAGCGGCGGATCCTCATGGCCGCGCTCCGCGAGACCGATCGCGAGGCATCGCGCCTCGAGGTCACATCCACCGAGGTCGACCTTCGGCAGGTCCCCGGCATCGAACTCGAGGTCACCGGGCTCCAACTGCGGGCTGACCCGCTGGCCGAAGGCGTCGTCGCCATCGAATTGGTGGCGGGCACGGTGTCTACCGCTTCTGACCT